>Ga0209417_1003008_pt1 | contig 23864 bp, 22 predicted proteins | sample RifGroF2_FD_184002 | JGI IMG/M metagenome (GOLD analysis project Ga0209417, IMG submission 184002) | Groundwater microbial communities from Rifle, Colorado, USA - Groundwater F2 (SPAdes) (version 2) | ecosystem: Environmental > Aquatic > Deep subsurface > Groundwater | place: Rifle, Colorado... | reverse complement strand
TTTTCCTCCGAAAATTAGTGGGGAGTATATCTCTTTTTGCTTCTTAACCAGTGGTCCAAATTTTGGGGTCCATTATAATAGAAAGAGAGTTTGTGTGTTTTTCTAAAACCAACTCTCCTGTCATTGATATGGGCTGCGCCTATGGCAATGTAGTTTTAGCTGCTTTAAATGCTGGGGCAGCACAAGTTATTGCTTGTGATATGGAAAAAGAACATCTGAAAATTCTTGAGCAAGCCGTGCATTATAAAGATGTTGATCGTTTACAAACAATACAAGGATCATTTCCCAAACATTTTGATTTTAAAAAAAACTCGATAGGCGCTATTCACGCGTCTCATATACTAGAATTTCTCAATGGCAATCAAATGACATTGGGCTTAAAAAAATTCCATCATTGGTTAAAGCCAGGCGGAAAATTATTTATACTTTGCTACACGATCTTTATTAAAGAGTTAGTCAATGAAGCATTTATCGCCGAATATTCACGACGTAAAAATAACAAGGAACCTTGGCCTGGGTATTTAGAAAATTTTGACAATTACACATCGAGTCAAAACAGCATAGAAAAAACGAAAAATGATCCATTCCCCTCGGCTTTGCATGTGTATGAAAAATCAATTTTAGTTGACGCACTGACACAGGCGGGATTTTCCATTGAGCTTGCAACCTATTTGGATGGAAAAAGCAATGGAGCCATGCAAGATACCTGGTTCGATGGAAGAGAATATATTGGTATTATAGCCACAAAAGTGGCCTCATCGCACTTACAAGACTCCATTCTCAAATAGCTTCTGACAAAGTAGCGCCGCATTTTTACTATGCCTTTTTTTGAACACGACAAAACTCTACTGTTCTGTGGAAATTTTGTGGGGATGAGTCAGCATTTGTTGGCACTTATGGGGATTTTGCAACGGAATATTCTCGTATCAATATTGCTAAAATCAAAAAGTTGTAAATCTCAAATGCGATTCGTAATCGGATACGCTGGAATTCAATAAAAAATTGGTGATCGGGTAGCCCAATTAAATGGGCTACCTACTATCACTATCCTTCAATTTCAATTTTCAATTTATGCCCTTGTACCAAACAATTTTTTAGCCCTTGCCCCAGAAAATTGTTCGAGCTATTTTTTTGATTTTAGATCACCCTGGTTCTTATTAAAAGAAATTCGTTGATATCCAAAACTGTCTTGATAAGCTAATGTTTCAACAATAACAAAGCCCCATCTAACGAAAATGCGATAGCCCAAAAAATACAATCAAACAACCGCTGAGCATATTTAAATAACACAAAGACAGCCTATTTTTTGATATACCTAAATTTCCGAAAAAAGCCCCTGTTAACGCTAATCCAATCTGAATGATCACGCTGCCAAAAAAAACTGTTGAGGATAGCGCTATGCTATACAATGGCGAAAAAGCATGGCTAATCTTACCGGCAAAACCAATAAACATAATAATTGTTAAAGGATTAGATAACGTTAATAAATAAGTAGAAAGGAAATGACGAGATGACTTTACCGATAGATTTTTATACGGCTTAAATGATTTTTTGTTTTTATAGGCTGTGAAAATAATCTGCGCTCCCAAGAAAAATAGTATCAATGAAGAGAAGTAATTAATGATAATTTTGTTGCGGATTATTGGGTTAATAATATTTGCGCTTATATTAAAGGCGAGAAATGCATAGGTGGCATCTCCAAACGCCGCACCAATCCCACTAAGAATGGCTGGTTTCAATCCGTAAGCAATGCCTTTTTGCATGATCAATATGGCTATAGGGCCTATTGCCAAACCAACTGTGGCGCCAAATAAAAAAGATCTCGATAACTCTATAAGCATTTTTACTCTACCAAATGATTAGCTATTTAATAATTCTAATGCGGCCTTTGCTACTTCCATATCTTGTTCTGCTGTACCGCCGCTTACGCCAATACCACCAACAATTTCATTATCTATTTTTATCGGGAATCCTCCGCCAAAGATCGTGTATCGTGGAATATGTGGAACGCCAATTAACGTAGCAGGATTTTTTTGAATGTGATCGTAAATTTCATGTGTAGCATGACCCCATGCGTTTACTACCGCTGTATATGCTTTATTTTGGCAAACCTCAATACTAATTAAAGCGGCTCCATCCATTCGATGAAAAGCTTTCAAATGACCGCTTTCATCGACTATCGCAATGACCATAGGCTTGCTGATTTCTTCCGCTTTTTTAATGGCTTCGCCAATCAAGCGATGCGCTAATTCGGCACTAATGCTTTTCTTTGTAAAAACCACTTTCATGATTACCCTCTCCTAAATAGGTGTTAAAAAACGACAACACATGATTATTTATTACCTTTGCAATCTCATAACCATCGCCCGTCCCAATTTGTTCATTCGAAAGATCCATTAAGAAATTATGAATTTTTGGAATTAAAAATGCCGGATGATATTGTAGCGTTGAAAAATCAGAGAAATTCTCATGATTACTGTAATGCTCATTTTTAATGTCCGGCACCAAAATCACCTCACAATCATTTTTACCAAGCGTTACCGTAGCATGCCTGCTATTTTTATAATATGAGCTCCAAATCGTCATGGTCGGCATGATAAATCGAGGCAATGGATATTTCGTTTGACCCTGCATATTCTCCGGATCCATTAAAATAATCGCTTTAAAATTACCTCTTGCTTCTTTTGATTGCTCGAGAAAATGGACAACTGTCATTGCCCCTCTAGAATGCCCGATTAGACCCACCTCATTAAAACTCATGTGTTGCGCTAAATCATCCTTATAGTTGATTGTTCTTAAATGACTTAGCGTAAATTTTAAATCTTGGAGACTGGTTATTTGACCATCACGATCAAAATAACTTTTGGGAGGTAAAACAATATGCTCGTTGCTAAGCGCTAACGCCCCATTGATAAATACAGAATTGATTCCGATAACGATATAACCGTGGCTAACCAAATCTGAAATGATGTTATTGTAATTTTGCGCGGGCTGTCCAGACCCAGACATAAAGATGACTACTGGGAATTTTTTATTAACGACTGGCTTAACATTCGCATGAGCGTATGTTCGTACATTCAAAATCGAATTTAATAAGTGGGTCTCAGATTGAGATAAATGCACAGTACTGACTAACCAGGTAATCATGTCAGCCATAAATGGCGCGTAATATCTATCCCCTAGACTCAGCTTTTGTTGACTCGGGTAATAAACTCTCAACATCACCTCATGACAATGTTTCGTATTTTCTGCGCTAAAATCATTTTCGTTAGTATTGGGAATGTGAAATTTATCTGGGCATAAGGTTGTATTCACTAATGAAACATCTTGATACCCTATCCCATAACTACCGGTCGGTTTTAGTAAGCCGCTATCCCCCTTGAGGTTTAGCTCATGAATAACCAAAATAAAAACTAAAACGATGCAGAATAATACGATCCCAATAATTTTTCTCATACTACCTCAATTGTTCAAAAAACCGATCAGCCTAATAAAAAAAGCAAAACGAATGATCTAAACGATAGATAATTTCGCGCATTCAAGCAAGATAACCGATAAGATATTTACCTATCTTCGGGCATCCTTTCTTTTAAAATTGCTCTTCGGCTTGTTTTCACATAACACTTTATAACAGCTTGGTTTTCTATAGGCATCGCCCCAAGATTCTCTTTGCCTATATTCTCTCGTAGCATTTAAATCAAATTTAGCAATATAAATACCTTCTTTCCCTGGTGCCTCTAAAATCAAATGATCTCGACTTCCTTTTTTATTGAAAGCTATTCCATCAAAAGCGATTGAATGTCCATTTGCAAATGGCGCTGGATAATTAGCAACAGCAATACCCATCATGTTTTCATAAGCACGAGTTCTAACTTGTGCAATGCGGTTTTGCTCAAGCTCACAAGCATTTGGAACCAAAATAATTTCAGCGCCTTTTAACATTAAAATCCGTGCACTCTCTGGAAATTCACGATCGAAGCAAATCATAGCGCCGATTTTAACCCTCCCCTTTGATGTATCTAAATCACATACAAAAAATTCTTCGCCAGGCATGCAAGCTGCCTCTAATGAAAAATCACAGGTATGTACTTTTGCATAAGTTAGAACAATTTTCCCGTATCGATCTATTATTGAAATCGTATTTCTTGGTGTGCGAGAAGAAGTTTCCAAATAAGTCATTGCAATTGCCACATCCAACTCTTTAGCAAGCGCTTTGTAATACCGTATAAAATTACTCTTACTGGATATGGCATTTCGTTGCCATTCTTTTATTTTATTTGCTTGTTGGGGATTTATTGGGCTCTTATTAGACTTTAAAAATTTTTTATCGTATGAGGTATATCCAATATTCCACATCTCTGGGAATAAGATAATATCAGCGCCCATTTTTTTAGCTTTTTTGCAAAAGTTCACACCCTTTTCCATATTGGCTTTTTGGTCGAAACTAAAAGAGCTTATTTGCAGCAGCGCTACATTGATCGTTTTCTTCATAACTCCTTTCCCATTCTTATCGAATCCTTATTAAGTATCACACTATCAAATCCCACTTTGACATAACCGTTTCGGTTATAAAAATTATACGCTTGAGGATTTGCATGTAACCGAATAATTTTTACTCACTATCCGGCAATTTCATTTTAGCAATGGTGATATTAATGATGGCGATTGCTAAAGAAAGGAGCGCAACAGCCTTGAAGGCAATTAAAAAACTGGTGGTGTAGATATGCGGTGTGATGATAGAAAATCTTTTAAGATAGGTCTGCTGAATGCTATCAAAAATAGCAACCGCCATTGAAATACCGACGATTTTTGCCATGTTTCTTGTTAATGACGCTAAACTAGCGCCCATGCCCATTTGGTCAGGAGATATTTTTTTTAGCGTACTGTAATTATTAGGGGCTTGAAAAATACCATAACCTGTACCGAGCATAGCTTGCGTAAAAATGAGCCATAAGACTTTCATGTGTTGATTATAAGTAAATAAGAAAGCAACGCCAAGCGCTAAGATACTCAATCCGATGAGCATCAACGTTTTTGTTTGAAAATGTCCTGCTAACATGCCACTGATGGGCGTCGTTAATGCGACAAATGTACCGGGAATGAATAAATAAAGGCCTATCGATAACGGTGAAACATGTAAAATATTTTGGAGATAAAACGGTAGTAAAATAAAATAAGCATTCGTGATAATAACCGTAAAAAAACTCGTGATATTACCCAGAAAAAATAATTTATTTTTAAATAAGGTCATGTTAATCAAGGGTTGAAGCGCTTTTGTTTGACGAACATACAGAACGAAAAATGCCATCATCGATAAGAAAAAACAAGTAACCATTTTAATAGACAACCAACTCCAATCAGCGCTATGGTTAACTGCAAATAAAAATAAAAAAATACCCGCGGCAAATAATAAGGCACTAATATAATCCACTCTCTCTCCCACTTTTTTCCCTTCTAAAGGCAGCACATACAAGCTCATGATGATGCCGAAAATACCAATCGGGACATTGACATAAAAAATAGATCGCCAACTAAAAACGCTCATTAATAATCCGCCCAGCGTAGGGCCAATCAAACTGGCTGAAGCATAGATCATAGAATTAATCCCAATGGCCTGAGCTTGTTTTTCTTTAGGGAAACTAGCCATCAGGAGCGCCTGGTTATTCGCAAATAGCAAAGCGGCGCCAATGCCTTGAAAAGATCGGAAGGTGATCAAAGTTGCTAAATGATTAGAAAGACCGCACAGCATCGAAGATATAGTAAAAATAATCATGCCTAATAAATACATCAAGCGATGCGTGTAAATATCACTGATGCGCCCGCTGAGAGGTAATAACGCACAAGTGACCAGTAAATAGCTCGAAATAACCCACTGCAAAGAAGATAAAGTCGCATGAAATTCGGCGGATAACGTAGGCAATGCAACGTTAACGATGCCGCCATCAATAGCAGACAGCGCAAGGCCGAATGTCGTGACTAAAAAAATCCACCAGGGATTTTTTAATCGCGTATGTTGGTTAAAATGTAGCATAAAAATTCAATCATTAAGTTGGTACGAAAAAGTGTGACAAGCCCAAGATATTCGATGCATGCGAAGTATAGGACAATTTTTTGACGATGCAATAATGGTTTTCTAGACTTATGGGGGAAAGCGGCCCGAAGCAAAACCACCCATAATACTCAAAATGATAAGTAAAATGTAAGCATTCATCGCTTTTTAAGGAACGCTCATAATTTGCTTATTCAACCATATTGGCAAATCACGAATGTCAGTCAAATAACCTCGCACATGAGGATACGCGCATAACACGGCTGCATCCCTAACTCCATATCCGACTGCTAATGCATCGGTTTTTGCATTGAGGGCAAGTTCCATATCATAATGCGTATCGCCAATCATCAATGTTTTCGAAGGCCACACGCCTAATTCATCCATGATTTCCAGCAACATATCAGGGTTGGGTTTGGGTCGCGTTTCATCCGGCGTTCTGGACGCTAAAAAATGATGCGTGACTTTTCCTTGCGCCAGATTTTGTGCTAATTCTTGTCGACATTTCCCCGTTGCAATCGCGAGCCAATGCCCTCTATCACGTAAGATTTGCATCACATCCGAAACACCGGCAAATAACGATGAACACCCTCGTTTTCCTTCATGAATATAGGTTTGATAAAGCCTGCCAAAGTGAATTTGCTGCACTTTCGTCGCCTGAGGCAGAATTTGCTCAATCATCTGTGAAAGCCCCAAACCAATGACGCCGCGAATCGTTTGTTCAACAAGCGGCGGTAACCCCATCGCTTCTGCTGCTGCTTGCATCGTGTCCAAGATCACGCGTGTTGAATCAAATAATGTACCATCCCAATCGAATACCAATAGTTGATATGTTAATTTAGTCATGTTTTTTATTATCTCCGGTGAATCTTCATATTCTATTATACACAAATTTTGTAGAATTTTTTGAACATCTCTACCGCATCCATCGACGCTGAATGATTTCATCATAGTGGGCTTATTTGATATAATACTCAATGATAAAAATAATTTTAATAACAGGCTTAAAAATATGACATTGCTTGACGCACTACAAGATACACAAGACGCGGAAACGCAAGAGGTAGAGACACAAGAGATAGAAACGGAGGGTGTAGAATTTCATCCATCCCGCAATCTAAATACAATAAACAGAGAAGGAGAATCCTACATTATCCTAGGGACATTGAATTCGGCTCATTTAGAATCAGCATCATCTGTCCGTTTTCTTCGAGGGACACCACTACACGATACAGCAAAGCAACTCGACATACAGCATTTATTCCTATGGCATGTTGTGAATAGTTGGCAACTCGTGATTAAGGAAGAAACCTCAAGAAATCCTGAAGAAATTGCAACCCTGGCAAGAGGCATTTTCGGCAATGTTTTCCGGGGCATCGCCATCCAAATTCTTAATGTCCTCAACTTGCTCCCAGCCGCGCAAGAAGCAGTCCCACTCATCGTCTCCCACAGAGAAACAGCCAATGAAGCACAAGGACCCTCTCTTACTCCATAAGTAAGGCCATTAGCTTTAAAAATTCGTCATTTTTTTCGGACAACTCAACCGAGATAAAAAATCTTTTAACTCCGCTTCCAACGGCGCTTCGACACAAATCATTTTTTTTGTGGACGGCAACTGAAATCGAATCTTTACCGCCTGTAAAAATAATCGCCTTAAGCCCAATTGATGCATCATCTGATTAAACGCTTTATCTCCATATTTCGTATCACCCGCGATCGGATGCCCGACTGATTGTGCATGAACACGAATTTGGTGCATGCGTCCCGTATGTAAAGTCGCTGCCACTAACGACGCGAGCGGAAAAGTTTGTACCACATGAAAATCGGTCACCGATGCTTTTCCATCATCTGACACCTTAATTTTTCGCCCATGACAAGCCTTTTCCTGGCGCTCCAAAGAAGCCGAAATGCGATTGTCTTTTTTTGACCAATGCCCCATCGTAAGCGCTTGATAAATCTTTTCTACTTTTCCCGTACGTAATAATTCTTGAAATTCTCGCAAAACACGCGGTTTTTTTGCAATCACCAAACAACCTGATGTATCACGATCGAGTCGATGGGCTAATTCGAGAAAATCATTTTCCCCTTGCCGCATTTGTCGTAAAATTTCAATGACACCCATCGATACATCGGTCCCACTATGCACCGCCAACCCGGTTGGTTTATTTAAAATCAATAAATTTTCATCTTCGTATAAAATACGATTCGATAATTTCTCAACGATACGCGAAGAAGGTGTTGCGACTTTGGGTGCCGTATTTTCTTCTGCGCGAAAAGCGTAAATGACAATTTGGTCGCCGGTTTGTAAACGATAAGACGGATCGGTGCGTTTTTTATTAACACGCACTCTGCCCTGTCGAATAAACCGATATAACAAAGTACGCGGGATTTTCAATAATGGAACAAGATAATTATCAATGCGCCGATCGGCGTGTTCGGCAACAATGACAAAGCTTGTTGGAGAATTTTTCATATAAAATTACATTTCAACCTATTTAGTTTATCCTAAGGTCTGCCTGAATTCCCGCCTTCGCGAGAACAACAGAGAAACTAGATTGCTTCAGCGCTTGCGCGCTTCGCAATGACTGTGCGTGGAGACCCTTTCCTCAACCCTGAATCCTACAAACTCATCGCCCGTTTCAATCGACTGATACTGCGCTCTTTGCCAATCAGCTGCAGCGTTAAATCAATCGGTGGCGAAACCGTACTGCCTGTGATTGCAATACGAATCGGTTGCGCGACTTGGCCTAATTTTAAATTCAAACGTTCGGCGATCGCCACAATCACAGCATGAATGCTTTGAGCTTGCCAATCAGACAACGCCGTTAACGCATCAATCAATTGTTGCAATAATCCGGCCGTTTCCGCTGAAAAATGTTTTTTCACCGCCGCTTCATCGTAAATTTTGATTTCTTCGTAAAAATAACGACTGCGCTCAGCCATTTCTTTTAACGTTTTGCAACGTTCTCGTTGCGCAATGATGATATCGGTTAATGCTGCGCCCTGTTGAATATCAATTTGTTGCTGTTTCATATGCCATGTTAATTCCTCAGCAATATCAGCGGGATCCATCGTTTTTAAATAATGTTGATTAAGCCAAAGCAATTTATCAAAATCAAAAATGGCCGGGGAATTATTGATATTTTGCAGATCAAAAAATTGGACCATTTCCTCTATTGAAAAAATCTCTTGATCGCCATGCGACCATCCCAAACGCACGATATAATTCAATAATGCTTCCGGCAAATATCCTTGCTCACGAAATTGCATAACATTATCTGCCCCATGCCGCTTCGATAATTTTTTACCATCGGCACCTAAAATCATCGGCACATGCGCGTAGCGTGGTGGTTCAACACCAAGCGCTTTAAAAATATTGATTTGTCGAGGCGTGTTATTGATATGATCTGTTCCGCGCACAACATGGGTGATTTTCATGTCATAATCGTCGACCACGACCGCAAAATTATAAGTCGGCGCTCCATCCGATCGCGCGATAATTAAATCATCGAGCTCACTATTTTGAAATTCGATCACGCCATTGACCGCATCATCAAATCGAACACTCCCTATCGTGGGATTTTTAAAACGAATCACAAAAGGTCCCTCTTGTACTTCGGTCAAACAACGACAGCGACCGTCGTAACAGGGCTTTTGCTTGTTCGCCAATTGTGTTTCACGCAATGTATCGAGCCGTTCTCTCGAACAATAGCAACGATAAGCTTTACCTTCTGCGAGCAATTGATTGATCACTTCTTTGTAGCGATCGAAACGTTTCGTTTGGTAAAACGGTCCTTCGTCGTGATTCAATTTTAACCACCGCATCCCGTCGATAATGGCTTGAACATGTTCTGGCGTTGAACGCTCCAAATCCGTATCTTCAATACGTAAAATAAATTGCCCTTTCAGGTGCCGCGCATAAAGCCAACAAAATAAAGCGGTTCTGGCACCGCCAATATGCAAATAACCCGTCGGACTTGGCGCAAAGCGCGTACGAACTGCCATGGTTGTTTTATCCTGTATTTTTAATTTGCGTCTATTCTAGCACATAGTAGAAGCACCCAAAAATAGCCCATAAAAAAATATTTACAAGAATTTCACAAAAAAAAACGAAATGCAATTTTGGCTACTATAATGTTTTTCAATATAATTAAAAAAACAGGACCAAATGAAATGATCACTCTTTACATAGAAGAAAATCCCTCGAAAGAGTTTGCTACTGCCATGCAAGCAGCGGTAAAAAATATTAAAGGTTTGAATTTTGAAATTCAGCAGAAGAAAATTTCTTTTTTCAATAAAAAATCCGTTTTAACAATAACTATTTCTGGAGAAACCCTTCAAGATCCTGATAAAATACAAAATATATTAAGCGAAATTGAAAAAAGAAGTGCTGCAAATAAAAAAATTCAAACGCAAAATATTTACTCAAAAATTGATGATGCAATCGATAGTGTGACCTCTGCAAGAATAACTTTTCTCTCTCATTCACCCGCGCTAGAAACTGCAGCAATATCTGTGGGCGCGTTAGCCGCTCCGGCTCAGCATAGAGAGAACCCTGCATTTAAATTTAAAGAAGTTAAGGAAGCCAGCTTTGGGCTCTAATGTGTATTGTTAAAAACGTGAATTCGAAATTTGCGTTTTTAAACTCCAAAATTAAACTCTAAAATCCATTTACCTCCTTCAAAGACCTGATAGAATCAATCTGTTTTTATTTAATCAAAATAATCAAAAAGGGGGTCTCCTTATGCTCGGTTACACAGACAAAGCTATTATTACCAAAAGAAGCTATACCCATGCTTGGATTGTTTGTATGGTCGGCGCGTTATATTTCTTTTACATGTTCATTCAAATTACGAAATTTAATGCGATTGGAAACGCTATCACGACTGATTTCAACTTGGATGCAACAGGGCTCGGAACGCTCTCTTCGGCTTATTTCTGGGGTAATGTGTTATTTTTATTACCCGCGGGTATGTTACTTGATCGATTCTCAACAAAAAAACTGCTCGCAATCGTTTTATTTGTGGCAATCATTGCCACGTTGTGTTTTTCTTTTACGACCAATATACATACCGCTTTTATCACTTTATTTTTCGTAGGTATCGCTGGCGCTTTCGGGTTAACCTTACCGTTACGTCTAGCCTCTCGCTGGTTCCCTCCAGAAAAAATGGCCCTCACGAGCGGTGTAATCATTGCTTGCGGATTTACCGGCGCCATGGTCGGACAATCGCCTTTAATCTGGTTAGTCAATCAAGTCGGCTGGCGACATGCCATGCAAATGAACGTGGGCTTAGGCGTATTTTTCTTTGTACTGATGATGATCGTTATCAAAGATTTTCCCAAAGGCGTCACACCGGGCATGATGCATGAAGAAATCAGTGGCATTAAATTCGTCTGGCATTGTTTTAGACAGTCCGTTACCAATGCACAGAATTGGCTATTTGGCCTGTATACCTGCTTTATTAATTTACCGGTTTTCGTATTTGCAGCCTTTGGCGTTTCTTATTTACATCAAGTACGTCAGTTATCCGAAATCCAAGCTGGCTTCATCATGGTCATTATGTTCATCGGTTCAATTATCGGCTCACCGATCACAGGTTGGATCTCAGACAAAATGAAGTTACGCAAAGCCCCCATGATTATCGCGGGTTTTATCGGTATTGTCATTATCTTAGCGATCATGTATTTGCCGAGCCTCTCTTACCTATCTGCCGCCGTTTTATTTTTCGCCTTAGGATTTATTATGGCTGCACAAAACATTACTTATCCAGTCGTTGCTGAAAGTAGCCCTGAAAAATTGATCGGCACGAGTATTGGCATGGCTTCCATTTTAATCATGTCGGGCGGCGCTATTTTCTTGCCGTTCTTTGGCTGGTTGCTCGATTTCCATCACGCAGGACAAATGGCAGGGTCTATTGCTGCGCATTCTGCATCGGATTATATGTTCGCATTATGGATGCTACCCATTACATTTTTAATCGGCACGATTGCCGTGATGTTTGGCAAAGAAACGTATTGCAAGCGCATCGTTTAAGGATCCAAGGATCCAGCTTTCGCTGGATCCTCCAGATAGAGCTTGCACACTAATTGCGGGCATTATTTATTATTCACCGCGATCGTGATGATACAAGAACGTTCAGTTTTTAATCCGCGTGTAGGGGCGCCCCTCGTGGGCGCCCAGTCTCGAAGATACCCACGATTTTTGGGCGGCCACAAGGGACGCCCCGAGTTCATCGCGCAGAACAATGATAAGGTTAATTCAAAAAACACTGTGATCGATTTTCACCTATATTCTGAACTTCGCTTAAAAACTAAAGTGCACTAACGTAACGAAAAAAATCACACCAAAAATAATGGGCCAATACAAAAGTTTAATCGCTAAATTATCTTTGCATGAAAATAAACAAAAACGCGAACGCGCATAGGCAATATAACTACTGGCTACTAGCAATAGCATGAAATACATCATCAGATAAAACACGTCAATATAACTTAAATTATCAATCATAAGTCCTTCTCGAATCGAACGATGAATCAAGGCAATCGCAAAAAATAATCCGCCACAGGTACTAACCACCATTTCTGTCTTATTAAAAACCATGACAACAAATAATAAGGACGCGATAATTAACAGTGGTAAAACGCCAAGCAAAATGGGGTTTAATAGTTTTCGCTTCAAATGTATATTAAAAACAAGCTCTGGAATATGATAGGGGGTGTTGAATACTTTCTTATTGAGACGATAAAAATAATTTGATGGGTCATAACTAAAAAAACTTTTTGCAATGTGCCAGGATTTTAATTGCATTTGAGGATTAAGTGCTGGACGCAAATCAGGACGTATTTCTTGATAGATTTCAAGCGCAGGAACTAACACTAAATTGTCCTTTATTGAGAGGGGCCATAATCGCAGCTGAAACAGCTCCTGATCGAATGGATATTTCGTTAACAAAAAAGATTCAAAAAGCAGCGCATTAAAATGCCAGCCAATAACATCATAATCAGAGCCTGAAATTTCAAAGGCTGGCTCCAAAGTGATTTTTCCCGCCTGTTCTGGAAAAACAACGCCTCGCTCCTTAACTGATTTAGGATATTGCTGCCAAATCTGTCCCGAAATCTCTGCTTTATGCGCAGAAGAAAAAAATAAGTTTTGAATAAATAATGCGGTCGGAATATAGGTTAAATCTTCGGCTGTTGCCTTTTGAGCGGATGAAAACTGTATATCCAAATAACGGTTTAAAATAGCTGGATCGATAATTTTAATCCCACTATTGGGCTCTAGAAAGTTAAATGCAAATGAAACAATCAGCACAATCCCAAACAAAAAACTCGACGCAATAATGCCGGAATAATACGGTAATTTTTTGATATCCATCCGATAAACACGTAAACAGAGCCCCATAAAACAGATAAAGCCCATAATAGAAAAAAACACAATCAATCCGATTTTTTGCATGCTCGTTTGCGACGAAATTAAAAAATCTTCTTGGTTCAACAAAACGCATAAATAAAACGGCGAAGAAGGCAAACGAAGTTTGACTACCCAAAAATCTTGCCCTGTTTTCTCATTAACAATCGTTTGTAATTTACCCAGAAAATCTTGTTGAAAAATTTGCTTAACCATGGGATCAGCGTCAACTGACTGCCCTATCAATTCTCGAATAGGATGTGAAACAATAGTCCCCTCTTGAGAAACAATACACCCATATCCCGTTTTACCTAAAGTTAGATTAGACAACAAATAATCCAAATATCCCAGCGACAACCCATACATCACAATACCTTTTTGATTGCTCACCGTTTTAGATTGCCGAACTGCATAAAATGGCTCTGTGTAAACGAGAATTAACTGGCCTGCCACTTTTCCATAGTAGGGCGTCAACCAAACAGGACGATTTTTCTCAAGCGGTAAATTATACCAGCCTGTTTTTGGTCCAAATTTTTCTAGTGAACTGGGTTTGGTATAATCGTAAGCTTCATCAAGACGTTGATCTCTAAATTGGCCATCACTGTCTTTCACTCGAAAAGGTGCATATAAGCGCATCGTATCACGGTATTGATATGGCTTAAATGCTGCGCCGATGATCACAATTTCAGGTTCAGATGCAATAATCGATCGTAATCTTGACTCAACAGCATCGTATTTTACTTTACCGGCATTGAGCTCTTCAGCGATTTGATCGATTAGCGACACAAAAGTTTGCAATCGCCCATTGATCGTTTCAGCGGCTTGCTCCGCTTGCTTTTCCGCCAAAGAAAAAGCCTCTTTTTGAATGTTGCTATTCGTTCGGTGATAATTGATACTTAACCATAACACGCCACTTAAACAAATGGAAAAGCCAACAATAAAAAGCCAACGCCCTATTTTTTGGCGATGAGATAGAGGAAGTAATAATGGTTCAGTGCTATTAATCATAAATACCGACTTTTTATTATGTATTTACCTATTCCCTATTTTATTACGATAAGATATTTTTTAATGAATATCCACCCTGATTGTTTTACTATCCGCCGGTTCTTGATCTTTTTCCCATGATCGCGCGTAAATAAATGTCACCTGAGTGGTAATAGGTTTAGAAAAAGCATTCGGTTTGGCGGTAATGCGCCAAATTTCTTGACCGCCCGCCCCAATCAATTGACTTGAAACAATATAATTCACCTTTTTAACTTCTAACAAAGTCGAATCATAGGCTTTAACCTGCCAGGTATATCCCGTCGTCGCATTTGCGGGAATACGAATTTCCGCCGTAGGATATTTGGCCGTCAAATGAACGTGCATCATTGGTGACGAAACCGTGGCTGCTTTATCGTTTTGACTTGTCAGTGTTTCTGGATTAATAGAGCAAACATCTTTTCCCGTACAAGTCGACGCGGTCATCGATACAGGCAAGATATTCGTATCGGCAAAAACACAGATACAAAAAAACAATCCGAATAAACCGATCATTATCCTTTCCATTTCATTTTCTCCCTTTCAATTTCTCTAAAATCATTTCATCAAATGCTCTATCCATGACCGCAGCAACCGGCAAAAACCAATAACGCTCCGTTGCAAAAGCAAGACAGCGCATCGCATCTTTTTCAGTCATGATAATTTTACTATTTTCACCAAATTCAAAATCGTTCGGTTGAAAAACATAATGATCTGGAAATGCATGCTCGAAAAAACGAAAGCGCAATTCTCTTAATGTTTGAAAGAAAGAGGTTGGATTGCCAATCCCCGCGACAGCATGAACAACATAAGGCGAAAAAACATGTCGATCAGCATGCGTTTGGGGATTTTTGATTGACGTCACAGGCCCTGCAGCCAATTGCATCCCAAACCCATATGCATCTGATGAACGTCCATTATAAACCACACAATCAACTTGTTTTAATCGCGATAAGGGTTCACGCAAAGGCCCCGCGGGCAAAAGCCATTGATTACCTAATAAACGCAATCCATCCATCACGGCAATTTCAATATCACGTCCCATCGCATAATGCTGCAAACCATCGTCGCTGATAATAACGTTGCACGTCGGGTAATGCGCTAAAATATAACGAATCGCCTCGATCCGTTTAGGATAAATAATTACTGGACATTCGGTTCGCTTAGCCATCAGTAAGGGTTCATCACCTACCTGATCGGCTTCATCCGAAATCAACACGGTTCGAGGCGTTGACAATTTTTTCGCACCATACCCTCGGCTCACGATCGCCGGAGCATATCCAGCTTGTTTTAAAAGCGCCGCTAAATAAATCACTAAGGGCGTTTTGCCATTCCCACCCACCGTAAGATTACCGACGACAACAATCGGAACCGAAAAATGATGGGTTTTAAAGAAACGAAAACACGGCGCACAAAAACAATCGCCGCAAAAAGCAATGAAAAAGGCCACAATAAATAAGCAAGCCATGACCGCTCTTCTTGCCACCATGTTCGATAAATAAAATCATGCAAGGCTTTAAAAGCGGCTCTACATGTCATGGGTTATTCATCTCGAAATTGCATTTTATATAGTTTAGCGTAATAGCCATCTTGAGATAATAAAGTTTTATGATCACCCACCTCAACAATTTTTCCACGATCCAATACAATAATAAAATTGGCATTTTCTATGGTTGATAAACGGTGCGCCACAACTAATGTTGTACGCTCTCGCATAAGATCTTCTAAAGCCTCTTGAATATTTTTTTCTGATTCAGTATCGAGCGAAGAAGTCGCCTCATCCAACAATAAAATCGGTGCATCCTTCAAAATAGCTCGAGCAATCGCAAGACGTTGCCGTTGGCCTCCCGATAATAGAACACCATTTTCACCCACCAGCGTATGAATACCTTCGGGTAATCGTTGAATAAATTCCCATGCATGAGCGGCTTTAGCAGCTGCAATAATCGTTTCTTCTGAAGCAGATTGACCATAGCTGATATTATGAGCGACTGTATCATTAAACAGTGTCACATGTTGTGAAACTATTGCAAACTGCGAACGCAGATTAGTTAATTGATAATCCGTAATCGACACGTCATCAATTAAAATTTTCCCCGAATACCCCGTATAAAAACGCTGCAATAAGCTAATAATCGTTGATTTCCCACCGCCCGATCGCCCCACCAATGCCACAACTTGTCCCTGCTTAACGCGAAAGCTAACTTGATCCAGTACGGGTCGATCTAAATTAGGATAAGAAAAGGTGACCTGGTCAAACACAATATCGCCTGCTACGCGCGGTACAGTCACTGCTCCTTTATCCTCTTCAACAGGTGTATCCAATAATTGAAAAACGCTTTGAGCGCCTGCTAACCCACGCTGAATACTGGTATTAACCGTTGTGAATGTTTTAAGTGGCTTTAATAAAGCGATCATCGCTGCAATAATGGCTACAAAACTACCCGCGGATAATTTCATATGCCGTGCAGTTGCCACATAAATAATCACCGATAAAGCAATGCCCGCTAATAATTGGACACCCGAGATATTAATCGCTTTTGTCGCGGCGCCTTTTAATTCGGCTTGGCGATTTTGATCGGTCGCTTGAGCAAATTTATTGTTTTCATACTTTTGCCCACCAAACATGCGAATAACGCGATAACCTTCAATTGCCTCTTCGGCAATTGATGTGACGTGCCCCATTTGTTTTTGCATCCATAAATTAATGCGTCTTAACCGTTTGCTACTATAGTGAACAGCCAGAGAAATTAACGGGACCATCATAAAAAAAATCAAACTGAGTTTCCAACTTTGTGAAAACATCACGATTAAAAGACCAACAATCATACAAAAAGATTGAACAAAATCTGTCACAGCGTCCGATCCTGCATTAGCAACTTGTTCAACGTTGTAAAAAATCGTCGATAACAACTGCCCCGAACTGGAGTTATCAAAAAAGTGCGCGGGCAGTTTTAATAAATGAGAGAAAATATCCTGTCGGAATCGCATCACAACACTGCGAGACACGACCGTCATGCAATAAGTACCGAGCACGTTAGTCAACCCTTGCAAAACAAAAGAGCCAAAAATCAGCCACGGTAAAAAATGAACAAAATGAGAATCGCGCTCGATAAACCCCTTGTTTAAAATAGGTTTTAAGAGATAAGTTAAGCTGGAATTAATACCTGAATAAAGAATGTTCCCCATCATAGCCAATAAAAAAGTGGGCCAAAATTGCATAACATATTTCAATAAGCGACCATACAAACTAAAGCTTTTTGCAAAACCCGCGGGTTGTGACATAAAATGGGAATCCCTATTCTTCAAAAATGGCGGGCATTGTACCATAACTCCTTAACAGTAAAACAGACTTAAGCGAATTAAGAATCTATTCAATAATATCTTTTCGCATTTACCCTGTTTCGCGTTTTAACTATTGGCAATCAATTTTAGCTGATGTTACCCTATCAGGGGTTTTCGACAGGAGTTGATTCATGCAACGATATCAAGAAAATATTTTTAATTATTTGATTGGCTTTATTTGTCTCATTGGACTCACTGCCTGTCAACCGCACCGAAAAACGGCACAAGGTTACGTCGAAGGGCGCTATACGTACATCACTTCCCAAGTCGGCGGAAAATTGGAACAATTAGCCGTAGCACGCGGCTCCCCTGTCACCGTTAATCAATTCTTATTTCAACTGGAAACCGATCCTGAATTGTCTCAGCTCAATCAAGCAAAGGCACAGTTAACCGAAGCAGAATCTAATCTCGCCGATTTATTAAAAGGAAAGCGCCCCTCTGAACTTGCAGCGATTAAAGCACAACAAAAACAAACCATTGCGCAAATCACTTTGGCGAAAAAAACCGTTGCCCGTTATGACGCATTATACAAAAAAGGATTCATCGACAAACAAAGTCTCGATCAATCAGTTTCTAATTTACAAAATCTCGAGCAAAAACTATCCGAGCTCACGGAGAATTTAAAAACAGCAAAACTTGAAGCGCGCATCGACTTGATTCGTGCTGCTGAATCACGACTCAAAGCAACCACGGCAAATGTTGCCGCACTTGAATGGCAAATACGACAAAAACAAATTTTAGCACCCATAACTGGCGCTGTGTTCGATACCTATTTTCGTATTGGCGAAATCGTTGCAGCCAATCAACCCGTGTTATCTCTACTAGCCCCTGAAAACGTCTATTTAGTTTTTTATGTGCCTGAAAAAGATTTATCACAGATTAAGCTCAACCAGCTCATCCATTTTACGTGCGACAGCTGTTCCTCAGCGCTTAATGCGACCATTGATTTCATTTCTCCAGAAGCCGAATACACACCCCCCGTCATTTATAGTGAAAAAACACGAGAAAAATTAATTTATCGTGTTGAAGGAAAATTAACACCTATCGTTGCTAAAACAATGCACCCAGGACAACCTGTCACGGTGTATTATGAATAGATGGTTGTATGATTTTTCTAAACTCGCGGTTATTTCTGATTTTTTTTGTAAAGAAACGAAAAAATCATCCTGAACCTAAACAAAAGCAATGGATATGGGAATAAAAAAATTATGACGGAATCTTTTCTGGATCCCGCGGTCAAACCGCGGGATGACAACCGTGAAGCGATTTCACGCTCACCAATTCCCAATCCTCAACCCTCAAAATTTATCTCGTCGCGCAGTGGCGACAACGCCCCTCAATCTTCAGCATACATTATCGACGTTAAAGGATTATGCAAAGCGTTTAATCACAAGCCTGCCGTTTGCGATGTCGACTTACAAATCAAGCAAGGCGAAATTTATGGTTTTTTAGGCCCTAATGGTAGCGGAAAAACCACAACGATTCGCATGATTTGTGGATTACTCAAACCCGACGCGGGGCAAGGTTTTTGTCTAGGCTATGATATCTTAACGCAATCAGTCGAAATCAAACGTCATATCGGTTATATGACACAGCGCTTCAGCTTATACGACGACCTCAATGTGCGTGAAAATTTAATGTTTATTGCACGCATGTATGAACTCGATCATCCCAAAGCTCGTGTGGATGAAGCATTGGATCGATTAAGATTTGGTCGAGATCAGGCAAAAAAATTAGCCGGCCATTTATCCGGCGGATGGAAACAACGACTTGCACTGGCCGGTGCCCTGTTGCATAGCCCTCAAGTATTATTATTAGATGAGCCCACGGCGGGCGTCGATCCACAAGCCCGACGTGATTTCTGGGTCGAAATTCATCGGCTGTCGGGTGAAGGCATTACCACATTAGTCAGCACACACTACATGGACGAAGCAGAACGCTGTACACAACTTGCCTATATTGCCTATGGCCATATTCTCACGCGAGGAACGGTTGAGGCTGTCATTGATCAAGCAGGCCTTTATGTCTGGATTGCCAGTGGTGATCATTTGACAGAATTAGCCCATCAGTTACGCGATAAAGACGATACCCTACAAATCACGCCGTTCGGCAACACATTACATATAATCAGCCATGATAAAATCATTTTAGAAAATGCTTTGCAACCTTTTAAAAATCAATATCATTTAACTGAAGGAAAACCCAGTTTGGAAGATGTCTTTATTCATTTGGTCGCACAAGCGAGAGAGAAAACCCCATGAACTTTTCACATTTTTTTTCTTTTCAACGCCTGTGGGCCGTTATCACTAAAGAATTTATTCAAATTAAACGTGACCGTGTCACGTTTGCGATTATTATCGGAATCCCGTTGATGCAACTCATTTTGTTTGGCTATGCGATTAATAGCAATCCTAAACATTTACCCACCATCGCTATTGATGCCGATAACAGTCATTTTTCCAGAGCTTTTTTACAGGGACTAAAAAATACGACTTATTTTGACTTTGACTCACGCCACTACACAGAAGCCGAAGCCGATCATGAAATGCAAATAAGCGACACGATGTTCATTGTGAATATTCCTTCTTATTTTTCTCATGATTTAGTGCGTGGATTACGGCCGAGTATTTTATTAACGGCCGATGCCACAGAAGCCATGGCGGCCGCCAATTCCATTGCTGCAGCGAACATGCTCGCGAATCAAATTTTCAATCGGGATTTTACAGGCGAGTTGGCAGCTTTAAAAAGTACGCCATCTGCTTTTCAACTGCGTATTCATGCCCGATACAACCCAGAACTCATTTCCCAATTTAACATCGTCCCTGCCTTGCTAGGCGTGGTATTAACAATGACCATGGTCGTTATTACAGCGCTCGCTATCACCCGAGAACGAGAGCGCGGTACCATGGAATTTTTGTTAGCCACGCCCGTAAAACCTTTAGAAGTTATTTTAGGCAAAGTTGTCCCTTATATTATCGTCGGATATATTCAAGTGATATTAATTTTGATACTGGCTATTTTTTTATTCCACATTCCTACACAAGGCAGTTTATGGCTATTATTTTTCTCTGCACTGCCGTTCATTTTTGCAAACCTAGCTGTTGGCATCATGTTTTCGACATTAGCCAGCAATCAACTGCAAGCTACGCAATCGAGCTTTTTCTATTTTTTACCCTCCATTTTACTATCTGGCTTTATGTTTCCTTTTTTTGGTATGCCAAAATGGGCGCAGGTTGTTGGCCATATTTTACCTTTAACCTATTTTTTGCGAATCACTCGTGGTATTTTATTGAAAGGCAATACGTTAACAACCACATGGCCCAATATTTGGCCCATCATAATTTTTATGGTTGTCGTGTTGATGATTGGTGTATTTTATTATCATAGGACGTTAGATTAGCGGGGTATTTATGAAAAAACAATGTCGCTTATGGTTGTTAATAGGTATCGGTTTATTCTTTGCAACTGTGACACAAGCAGCTTCTTATAAAGTCAATCTCATCGTTTTTAAATATGCTTCTCCTAATACATCCGCTGAAAATTGGCCTACCGTGCCTGTCATCCCCCCGTTCATGAATACTATTTCTATCGGGCAAAGCAGTCCTATAGAACAAGACGAAACGTCGCCTCTCTATACCCTACTGTCGGAACGAGAAGCAGGATTACAGTTTGAAGCCAGTCGACTCAAAGCGCAAACGGATCGAGACTATACTATTTTGTTGCACACCGCTTGGATTCAACCTATTGGGCCAATCAGCCAAACAGGAAAATGGGTTCATGTTATTGCGGGCAAAATATACAATGACATCAATGCTTATGAATTTAATGGCTTTATTCGATTTTCTAAAAATGGTTTTTTCAACATTGATTCGAAATTATATTTGACTGAGCCAAAATCTGCTTTGAACATACCCAGCGATTCCAATTATGTCATCATCCCAATTGAAGATCATCGCCATACAAAAATTAATGAAATTAATTATATCGATCATCCTTTATTGGGCATGTTAATTCAAATCACGCCGGCATAGATCGCTTTAAACCCCCTATTTTTATCCCTTGTTTTAGCGCGCGTTGCTTGTCGATATATTGCTTGACAGGAAACACCCTTCAGTTAAAAATGCCGCCTTCTTTCAACACTAAATGGAGATTTATCGTGAAAATGAAACTTAAAATCAGTATCGTTTGCGCTTTATTAGGCACTTCTATCTTGACCTATGCCAGTGATAATCAAAGCAATTCGATTTACCAAGACAGCACTCGGTATGCCATAGAAACTTCTATCACAACAGGCGGTAACGTTTCCGTAGGTGGCGATGTTTATACGAAGAATTTCGAAGCAGGCATTTTTGGTGGCGGAAAAATTAGCAATGGGGATAGTCAAACTCGATTATTTACCCCCGGTGGTTTTGTCGGATTAAGGAAATTTCTCTGCAATACAACCGTATTTGCCTACGGTTTAGATGCTTCAACAACCTTTGGTAAAGACAGCGGTAAAGTTATTCACTATTCCTATACGGTAGGCCCCTATGTCTCTTTAGAGCAAATTTTTACCGATCATATTATGCTTGCTGTTTGGTATAATCCTTATCTCTATACCCTTGAGAAAAAAGCTGAAGTCATCACACGAACCCATAATTTTGGAGCAGGCGGTATCGGCATCAAATATTTATTCTAATACGATCTGTCATCCCACGCTTTGTGTCCGTCATTGCGAGGTATGCCCGAAGCAATCCAGTCTTCCGTCATCCCGTGGCTTGACCGCGGGATCCAGTTTTGATTCTGGATTGCTTCGGGCATACCTCGCAATGACACGGGGGACTGGATTGCTTCGTCGCTAACGCTCCTCGCAATGACGGCAAGTAGTTCCCTTCCTCAATCCTCAATCCTCAATCCTCGTTTCACCACTTCATCCAATACTTTCAATGTTTCCAACAATGGTTTTATTTTTGAAAGCGGCCACATATTCGGCCCATCACTTAATGCACGATCTGGATCCGGATGCGTTTCCATAAATAATCCCGCAATCCCTGTTGCAATTGCTGCCCGAGCCATTACCGGGACAAACTCGCGTTGACCACCCGTACTTTTTCCAGCACCACCGGGTAATTGCACCGCATGCGTCGCATCCATCACAACCGGACATCCCGTCTCCCGCATAATCGCCAGCGAGCGCATATCAACCACTAAATTATTATACCCAAAAGACACACCGCGTTCACAAACCAATAGCTGATCATTCCCCGCTGCACGCATTTTTTCGACCACATTGTTCATATCCCCAGGCGCTAAAAATTGCCCTTTTTTCATATTGACCGGCAGCCCTACTCGAGCTACTCGTTGCATAAAATCCGTTTGACGACATAAAAAGGCCGGTGTTTGTAACACATCAACAACCGAAGCCACTTCCTGCAAGTGTGTTGCTTCATGCACATCGGTTAAGAGAGATACGCCAATGTTTTTTTTCACGTCGGACAAGATTTTCAGTCCCTGCTCAAATCCAAGCCCTCGAAAACTGTCGTGTGAGGTTCTATTGGCTTTATCAAAAGAGGCTTTAAAAATAAATGGGATGTTTAATTCATCCGTGAGCTCTTTTAAAAAACCCGCAGTATCCATCATAAGTTGCTCGCTCTCGATAACACAAGGTCCTGCAATCAAAAAAAACGGCTGATCAATACCTACATTAAAACCACAAAGTTTCATAATTAATTCCTATGTCGTTCAACCCAAAGTTGATAGTACGGTTTGATGATCCATATACGGCTGCAAAGCGATTGGAATACGAATACGGCCATCGGCTTCCTGATAATTTTCCATGATCGCAATCAATGTACGGCCGACTGCTAATCCCGAACCATTCAACGTATGAACCAATTCGATTTTCCCTACTTTGTCACGATAACGCGCCTTCATGCGTCGCGCTTGAAATGATTCAAAATTACTGCACGAAGAAATCTCTCGGTATTGATGTTGGCTCGGCAACCACACTTCAATATCATACGTTTTTGCTGAACTAAATCCGGTGTCACGCGAACATAA
>Ga0209417_1003005_pt1 | contig 23882 bp, 15 predicted proteins | sample RifGroF2_FD_184002 | JGI IMG/M metagenome (GOLD analysis project Ga0209417, IMG submission 184002) | Groundwater microbial communities from Rifle, Colorado, USA - Groundwater F2 (SPAdes) (version 2) | ecosystem: Environmental > Aquatic > Deep subsurface > Groundwater | place: Rifle, Colorado... | reverse complement strand
TTTTTTGAATATTGTTAGAAACATATTCAAGAAGTTAGCCGTTTATAAAAGACACCATAGCGGTGCCTTTTATATTTTATCAAATTTGTCAAAAGTTGTCTTTTAGGGAATTTCGTAATTCACAGCTACAGGAGGGGGGGCAAGTGCCTCAACTTCGCCTATTGATTTTTTCAAAAAACCAGAGTATCCTGGACATGAAATATATCTTTTTTTAAATTATGTGTCTTTTTCGAAAAAAACAAGAAATGCCAAAAGATACTTTTTGGCACCGAAAATTTGGGCCGGTGGCCGGAACGGTGATCGTTTTGATTTTGGAATTTGTTCAAATTGCAGTTATCTCGGCGGCAATCATTATTCCTATTAGATATTTTTTGGTTCAGCCTTTTTATGTTAAAGGCGCTTCCATGGAGCCGAATTTTTACGATCACGAATATTTGATTATCGACGAATTAAGTTATCGCTTCGAAGAACCGGCTCGCGGAGAAATTGTGGTTTTTCGTTATCCTAATGACCCGTCGGAGTTTTTTATTAAGCGCATAATTGGTTTGCCTGGCGAGACGGTCGAGATTGTCGATGATCAGATTACTATTTATAATGACGAACATCCTAATGGCGAACTGCTTGACGAGTCAGAATATTTGTCGGCCGAGACGGTTACCACCGGACGTAAACGCACAACCCTTAATTCAGATGAATATTTTGTTATGGGTGATCATCGCGACGCCAGTATGGATTCCAGAATGTTTGGCCCGATCGATTACGATTCGCTTATTGGTCGAGTTTGGTTTCGCGGACTGCCAATTGGTAGAATTGGAACTTTTGAAACACCAGGATATAATTTATAAATTTAAAAATATTTTATGCTAAATAAAAGAATGATAATTCCCAAAAAAGTTTCCCGACCAACCAAGGCTGAAGAAGAAAAAATTCTTGAACTAGAAGAAGCCAAGAAAAAATTTGTTCCGACAGTTGCTCTGCCTACAAAAGGTAAAAAGATTCCTGAGCTTTTGCGCGGCTTTCGCGATATTTTGCCGGACGAACAACCCTATTGGGATTTTTTTCGCGACACGGCCAGAAGTTTGGCCGAGTCTTATGGTTTTGAAAGAATCGAATTGCCGATTTTAGAAAAAGAAGAATTGTTTATTCGCACGGTTGGTAAACAAACTGATATTGTCGAAAAAGAAATTTATACTTTTGAAGACAAAGGTGGCGATAAGGTAATTCTTAGACCGGAAATGACAGCCTCGGCGGCTCGGGCTTATATTAATCACGGTATGCTTAATCTGCCGCAACCGGTTAAACTTTGGTACATGGGACCGACTTTTCGTTATGATCGTCCACAGGCCGGTCGTTATCGACAATTCAATCAATTTGGTCTGGAGGCTTTTGGTAGCAACGAACCAATTATTGATGCCCAAATTATTGTTGCCACTTTTTATCTTTTAAAATCTCTTGGTATCGAAACCACCACGCGGATCAACTCAATCGGCACACCAGATTCTCGTTTGGCTTATAAAACCGAACTAGCGGCTTATTATCGAACTAAAAAGAATCAGATTTGTGAAGATTGTAAACGTCGCCTTTTAAAAAATCCTTTGCGCTTGCTTGATTGTAAAGCCGAGGAATGTCAGGTGGTAAAAGAAGGTGCGCCACAAATTCTTGATTGGTTGGATGAGGACTCTAAAAATCATTTTATGCGGGTTTTGGAATTTTTAGACGAGGCCGGAGTTCCTTATACTTTGGATCCGCATTTGGTTAGAGGTTTGGATTATTACAATCGCACGGTTTTTGAAATTTGGGCGGTTAGTGATGAAGGCGAGCGAGCCCAAAATGCTTTGGGTGGCGGCGGTCGTTACGACGGTTTGGTAGAATTGCTTGGTGGTCGCGAAGGCACGCCGGGTTGTGGTGTGGCTTTGGGTTTGGAACGTGTAGTTATGGCCATGAAAGAATTAAAAATCCAGCCGCCGGTTAAAAAGATCGATGTCTTTTTTGCCCAGCTTGGTGATTCGGCTCGTCGAGTAGGTTTGCGTATTTTCGAAGATTTTCGGCAGTCGGGAATTAGTGTGCGAGAGGCTTTTGGTAAAGGTTCGCTTAAAACCCAATTAGAAAATGCCAACAAACTCGAAGTACCGTTTACTTTGATTTTGGGACAAAAAGAAGTTCTTGATGGCACCATAATTGTCCGTGACATGGAATCCGGAGCTCAGGAAATTGTTGACGCCGGAAAAATTGTGCAAATCATGAAAAAAAAGTTAGAAATTATTAAAAGTCTTGACAACAAAGGTTAAAAGAGGCAAACTGTGGCCAGATTAATTTTTAAATCATAGAAAGGAAGGTGAAATAAACTGTGTTAGAAGTAAAACGTCGTAAAGGTGAAAGTTTTGATGCTCTGCTTCGCCGCTTTACCAAGCGGGTTCAACTTTCCGGAAGTATTTTGGAAGCCAAAAAGCATCGTTTTCATGCTCGTAATAAAAGCAAAACAACTGTTCGAAATAGTGCCCTCCGTCGCTTAGAAACCGCCGCTCGTCGCGATTTCTTGTTAAAGACCGGCCGGTTGACCGAAGAAGAAGAAAAGAAGTCTCGAACAAAACGAAAATAAAAATCAAAGTGGCGGCCTTGGCCGCTATTTTGGTATAATGTTTTTAATCAGGGAACAAGGAACCGTTTATACTGCGGTCGTTGTCTTGTCCCTCTATTCATTTATGTCCATCATCGAAACAATCAATAGCGATTTCATCGCGGCCATGAAAGAAAAAAAAGAAGTCGAGCTTTCGACTTTGCGGCTTTTGCGGACGGCTTTAAAAAATAAGCAGATTGATTTAATGCGCGAATTGACAGAAGAAGATGTTTTGGCGGTTATTCGTTCGCAAATCAAACAGTCAAAAGATTCGATCGAATCTTTTGAATCGGCCAATCGTAACGATTTGGCCGACAAGGTTAAGGGCGAATTAATTTTTTTGGAACGTTACTTGCCGGCCGAAATGTCTGATGAAGATTTGGAAAAAACCGTGCGCGAGGCTTTGGCTCTGGCTGGAATTTCTGCCAAAGTCGATATGGGTAGGGCTATGGGCGCGGTTATGAAAGCCGTGGCCGGTAAAGCTAATGGCGCCCGAGTTAAGGCCGCGGTTGAACACGCTTTGGAATAATTTTTTATGAGCCAACAAATTTTTAAAAAAACATTCATCAGCTTGTTGGTTTTTGGTTTGAGTTTTTTCCCCACCTTGGTTTTGGCCAGAAGCGAAGCTCCTCAAGCCGTGCTTGGTGGTAGTTCCAATTCGCCTGCCGCCGTTGTTGTTTCTGAAGGAGTGTCAGAAGTTATACCAACCTTTTCGACCGTTCAGGTGGAATTGGTTTATAGAATTGTCCGAGTATTATCTGTAGTTTTTTCCATCTTGTTTATCAATATGATTTTGATCGGGTCTTTTAGTTACATGGTTACTTCAAACGATGACAAGGTTTTGGCAGCGCGTAAACAAATTATTATCGGAGCAACCGGAACAATATTTTTTATTTGTCTGTACCTTATGGCCACGGCCGCGATTTTACGTTTAGAGGCCGGAGTTTGAGTATTGGATTAAAGAAGTTTGAATACAGAAAATGCTTTTACGGTTTGGATCAGTCTTTTTGGAAAATTATTATCCACACCTAGACAAAAAAACCAAGCGGTTTTTTTGTTTTTGTGCTAAAATGAATTTAGTTTCTTAAGCTTTTAGCCTGTGAAAATTAATTGGAAAAATGCGGCAATCGGCGCCGCCACCGTTGGAATTATTCTTACGGCAATTTTTGTATTTACGCCGACCCATTTTGCCTTTGCCCAACTCGACACGCTCGAAGGCACGGCCTTAGAAGCGCAAACCGGTTTGGCTACCGAGTCGTTGCCAATTGTTATTGCTCGTGTCATTCGGATTTTTATTGGGGTCCTTGGTTTGATCTTGGTTTGCCTGTTTGTTTACGCCGGATTTTTGTATCTTACGGCCAGGGGGGAACCAACACCAGTTGAAAAAGCTCGAAAGATAATAAAGAACGCGATTATTGGTATGGCTATTGTTCTTCTGTCTTTTTCCATTACGACTTTTATTTTGAATCGTTTGCTCGCGGCGGCCGGATTCGCCGGCGGCGTTACCACAAGCGGGGCGGGGAATTATACCGAACCGCTTTCCGGTTCTCTTGGTTCGGGTGTTATCGAAAGTCATTACCCGGCCCGTTACGCCACGGAGATTCCGCGCAACACGCGCATTTCAGTGACCTTTAAAGAAGCGATTAGTTTGGATTCAATAATTTCTGATTATGCCACCGGTGCGGCTGCCGGTGCTTCGGTGTTTGATTTAAATTCAGCCAAGGTTTTGATTTTTGAAACCGCCGCGGTTACCGACGAGGTTTCCGAAGCCGAGGTTGCTTTAGGTGCCGCCGAAGTTGATGTAAGTTTTGTCCCCATGGATTTAGACGATGATGGTGTGGTTGATCCTTGGGCCACAATTTTTGTTTTTGATCCGGTCGATCTTTTGGGAAACGCGACTACCGACACTAACTACACAATTAAACTAGAACCAACAATTTTGAAAGCTGATGGCAGTCTGGCTTTTAGCGGGGCCTATTCCAGCGGCTATGAATGGACTTTTGAAGTTTCTACCGAAGTTGATTTAACACCACCGTATGTTGTTTCGGTGGTTCCGGTTGAAGGTTCGGACGAGGCGCCCAATGTTGTGGTGCAAATTACTTTTAACGAAGCTATGGATCCAGTAGCCGCCAGCGGTGAATTTATTGGCGGTACCGGTTTTACCCACATCGAAGTTTTGGATTTAGACAGTACTTCTGCTGGCTCAAACGTCGAAGGAACTTTTTCTGTGGTCAACAATTATCGAACTGTGGAGTTTTTACCAAACGATGTTTGTGCCAGTGATCCTTGTGGTAACGATATTTATTGTTTGCCGTTTGGTGCTGATCTCGAGGTCCAGGCTCACGCTGCTTCCTTGGGTGCCGATCCGCCACAAGCCGAAATGGTTGGCGGATTGTTTACCGGTTTGGTGGATGCTTGCGGTAACTCTTTAGACGGCAACGGAGATCGTGTTGCTCAAGGCTCAATCGAAGATACGGTTTCCGGTCTCGATGATTACGAATGGAATTTTACCACCACCTCTGAAATTAACGATAGATCGCCAGCCATTGTGAGTTTACTACCAACGCTCACAGAAAATAGCAATATTGATGTTAATCAAAATATTGAATTTGTTTTTGATATTTTGTTGCAGGCCTCAACGGTTAATTCTTCCAATGTTAAGTTGTTGCCCAATCATGCTCAAGAACTTTGGTTTTCAGACAGTAGTGTTAATGCAGACCCGGATTCCACGGTTTTGGGCGATGAATATTCCACGGCTATTATAAGGCATGCTCAGCTTTGGGAAACAGTTATTGATGCCGCTGGCGTGACCACTCTTTATTACTACTATCCTTTGGTTAACCAAGGTGTTAAAAGTGCCTGGCAAATTTGTATGTTTCCATCTTATGGCCCGCACGCAGCTTTGGAACTTAGAACCTCTTGCGCTGATTCGGCCGCGCCTTTTTGTTGTAACGGATTCGGTCAAAGCACGCCTTGTGTTAGACGAATGGACGGTAGTTTACTTCAATAGTTTAACCCCACTTACATGAAACCAGCTCGCCTTTTTTATACGTTTCTGGCTTTAGTCGGAACGTTTTTCCTGGCTTCGACCGCCTTAGCCGCGTCGCTTTCGTCAAACCAAATGTTTGGCGCGAACCAAGCTGAGTTTGCGGCCGCTTCGGGTTTGCCCGGCGGTGATCTTATTTTGATCATTGCCAATATTATCAGAATGTTTTTGGGCTTTCTTGGAGTTTTTGCCGTGGCCATTATTATTTACGCCGGTTTTTTGTGGGTAACGGCCGGTGGAGCCGAAGACAAAATTTTAAAAGCCAAGAAAGTTTTGAAAAATGCTTTTATTGGTTTAGTTATTATTTTGTCTTCGTTTGCCATTGCTCAGTTTGTTATTTCTAGAATTACTGAGGCTATGGGCGCGGCCTCGGGAATTTATTCAACCACCGATGGCAGTGGTGGTGGTGATGTTTTGTCAGACACGGCCCGAACTTTTTTCGTAGAAGATGTTAATATCGAGTGTGCCGAAAGTATTCGTAACGTTCAGTTGCAGTTTATTTTTAGTCAAAAAGTTACTGCTACAGATATTACTACCGGCGGAGCCATTACCATTAAAAAAACCGACGGCGATTCCGTACCTGGAGTTTTTGCCACTCTTGATGGTTCAACCAGTTCAAAAACTTTTGTTTTTTCTCCCGACGCCACTTGCACGGTTGGGAGCACTACTGTTAGTTGTTTTGAAGCCGAAACAGCTTACCAAATTGTTGTAGTCTCTTCTTTAGAAAGCAGTAGTGGTTATGATTTGCAGTGCTCAACCAGTTATCCTTGTTCGTTTAGTTTTGTAACCGGAACCGGTTTTGATTTGGAAGAACCCACTGTTTCTTTCGAAGCTCCTGATGATGGTGATACAGCTTATGCCGGAATTTTGGAAGCGTTGCAGGCTTATACCGAAGACGATGCCGGAGTTTCTTCGCTGGCTTTTAATTTGGATGGTGTTCTTTTAGAAACCGTTGGTTTAAGTAGTAGCTCGGCCGGAGTTTTGTCGCTTATAAATTATTTTGATTCCGAATGGGATACTACCGGTTATTCGACCGGTCAAACTTATACAATTCAAGCCATTGGTTATGATTGTGGCGGTAATACTGCCACAGATGATGTTGATGTTGTTTTGCGGGCGGCCAGTTGTGTTGGAACTTGCGGCGGCGATGATCCTTACAGTTCAAGTTATTGCGGCGCTTGTCCGGGCGATTCTTGCGAATCAGACGAGGCTTGCGCTTCGGGGAGTTGTGTTGACGGTTCGTGTATTGTTGATGTGGAAATTTCCCGAGTTTCGCCGGGCGATGGCGCGGTTGGTAATTTGATTACAGTTTCCGGAGAGGGCTTTGGAACCTCGTCAGGCAGTGTTGTCTTTTTAGGCGATCCAGAAGATGACAGTGATAATGTTACAGTTACGGCTTATACGGATTGCGACGGCACTTGGAGCGATAGTCAGGTTATTATTCAGGTTCCGATCGGCGCGATTGACGGTCCAATAAGACTTGTGACCGTTGCTGGCGACTACGACGACACCGACGATGAAAACGGTCGGGTTATTAGCGATTTTGTTGTTAACGATACTATTCGTCCGGGTTTATGTTCTTTAACTCCGGACACAGGTTTGGCTGGTTCTTTAACCAGTGTTCGAGGTATTAATTTTGGCAGTTCGCAAGACGCTTCGACTTTATATTTTGGTTCTTATGGTGCTACGACCTACTCGGTTTGGACAGGGGTGTCTTTTTCGGCCACTAGCCCGCTTTTGAACGATGGTTCTTACGACGTTCAACTTTTTACCGGCAGCGGCGACGCCCGTCAGGGTTCAAACGAGGTGGAATTTACCGTCACCTCGGCGGCCGCGGACGAGCCGCCGGAAATCAGTTATGTTGATTCGGGTATTAAGACTTGTTCTGGCACCGAAACTATTTGTTCTGCGGACGAAGATTGTTCCGATGATGACAGTGTGACTTGTGATGATTATCAAGACGCCGGCCCGATCGATCAGTATGTGACAATTTACGGTTCGGGTTTTGGCTCACGTACAGGTTCGGTTTATTTTACCGATCAAAGCGATTCCGGTTCCCGAGCTCTTGGTAGCGCAGATTTTCCCGAGGCTTGTGAAGCTTCGTTTTGGAATAGTGATTCGATTATTATAAAAGTACCGGCCAGTTATTCAGGTGGCGGCAGTTTAAGCGCCACCATGCACGATCTAACTGTCGTTCGCGCCGAAGACGGTTTGGAATCCGAACCGGTTGATTTTAAAGTGATTGCCGGGGAGGCTACCCCTGGCGTTTGCGCCATCGATCCCGATGCCGGACCGGCCGAAACCGAGACCACAATTTATGGCGAAGGTTTTGGTGACTCTGGTTCCGTTACTTTTTTTAGTGAAAAAACAACTTCGTCTACCGATTGGGCCGACGAAGAAATCGGCAGTGTTTTTGTGCCGACCGGCGCCATTTCCGGTCCGGTTTCCATAATCAATAGTCTTCTACAAACTTCAAACGCCGTTAATTTTACTGTTGGGTTTTGTAACGAAGATTTTTATTGCGCGGCTGGTGAAACTTGTTGCCCCAGTGGTACTTGTACTGCGGATGCGGTTTGTGAAGTTAGTGGGGTTTCTCATTACGCTTACTTTTTTTCCACCGGAGAAATTCCCGAAGCTCCGGAAGTTATAGTTGAGTGTAGCGACGATCATCTTTCACCAACTCCTTGGGAGGGCTGGGAAGGCGGCAGGGAAGTTTGTGTTAACGCTTCTGTCAGAGTTGAATTTTCCGAAGACATGGATCCGGACACTCTGACCAGTGATGGTTTTTCGGTAAAAAAATGTTCTGATTCCACATGTCGCTCAGTTTCATCAACGTCTCTGTATATGGTTGAAGAACCGATAATTGATGAATCGGGTTTTACCTGGACACCAGAAAACGATTTTGACTATTCCTCAACTTATCAAGTGACGATTTTTGGCGGCGAGGCTGGAATTTTTAAGAGTGATGATGGATTGACTTTGGTTGATGACGCCTCGTGGGAGTTTACTACCTCGGCCGATGCCTCCTACGATTGTTCAATCGGCGATGTTTTGCTCTCTCCGGCCACGGAAACCGCCACCGAACAAGGCGAACTGCTTGATTACACGATTACACCAACCGATGAAGAACATCAGTGTGTTGCTTTAGATTGTTCTCTGTACTCCCCATGGAATTTTACTGCGAGCGATTCTAGTAAAGCCTCGGTTGGAACTATTACTGGTTGTCAAACCGAAGTGATGGCTTTAGAAGAAACTGGTAGTGGCGGCCCGGTAGTTATTACCGGTTCTTTAACCGGCACGGGTTTCAGCGACACCGGACTTTTGACTATTGCCTTTACTAATCCTCGAATTATTTCTTATTGGCCGGCCTGCACCGAGGCCTGCACCGATGCGGCTATTGGTGCCACTTTTAATATCCCCATGGTTGCGACCACTTTTACCGGTCTTGATTCCACCGGGCAGCAAAAAGTTTTGTTGTTTGAATGTGAAGACCCGGGTTGTTCAATAGATGAATTAACCTCGACTAGTTTGCTTTATTCTTCTTATGATGTCGAAACTCAAATTCTTTCCATAACACCAGCCTCGGAATTGCTCCCTAACACTTCTTATCGAGTGGTAATTTCCGGCGAGGCAGAATCTACCAGCGGTTCTTATTTAAACGAAGAGCCAGGTAGTTTTGCTTGGGACGGCGATATCTCTTGGTTTTTCCAAACCAAGGGCGAATCTTGTGGTGTTGATCGAGTTGAAATTAGTCCGGAAGAGGCCGTAGTGGATTATGTCGGCGCCCGCGCCCGTTTTACAGCTGTGCCTTACGGCGCGCCAGACACCTGTTCGGCTGTTGGTCAAAGATTGTCGACAACCATTGGTACTTGGTCGGATTGGACAGCCGAAGATGAATATGATGGTTTGGATATTGCTTATTTGTTAGATTCCGGCGCCATTACAATTTCTTATGATTTGCCCGAAGGTTGCTCTGACGTTTGTTTGAATGAAGGTTCGTTGACCCCGGTCGCGGTTTGTGGCGACGGAGCGATTGGGCCTGGCGAGGATTGCGATAGTGGGCCGGGTTGTTCTTCGTCGTGTTTGCACGAAGGTACGTTGGCTTGTGCCGCAATTTCCGGTACTTTGTGTTGCGGAAATGGCGTCTTAGATCAGAGTGAGGAATGCGACGACGGTTTCCCGGCCGCTAACGGCGATGGTTGTTCCTCGGCTTGTTTAAATGAAGGATCTCGGGTTTTGGGTTATAGTTGCGGCGATGGTTTAATAGCTCAAAGTCGAGTTATTGGCGGTGAAGATTGTGATTATGGTTCTAAAAATCGAGATTATAATTGTTCTAACGATTGTTTGAATTTGGGTTCGGCACCAAAAGGCTTGGCGGTTTGTGGCGATGGTGTGATTGATGTTTCTGGCGGGGAGGACTGCGATGATGGTGGTACGAGTAATGGCGACGGTTGCTCTTCTGTTTGTTTGCGCGAAGGTCGCAACGGTTCTTACGGAACTTGTGGTAACGGTGGAGCTCCGGAACGCGGAGTTTATAACGAGGGTGAGGATTGTGAGTTGGATTCAGAAGGTTGTTCTGAAGATTGTTTATGGCTAGGTTCGAGCGATGACTATTCGGTGCCTTCAATTTGCGGTGATGGTCATTGGGGTTTTGGTGAAGAGTGCGAGGCGACCGGTGCCACCTCTATTGCGCCATTTGCTCTGGCTATTGTTAACGCCAATGCTCCGCAAGCTGTTTTAGCGAGCGGTGGCGACTCGGCCAGTTCAATCATTACCGGCACCGATGTCTCTTCCGGACAGGTCGGTGAAGGTTTGCTAACTTTGCAGTGTTCTTGCGACACCGATGCCAGTTGCGATTCAACCGGTGAAACTTATGGTTGCGGTTTGGGTAACTGTTGTTTAGAACGACCGGAATTTGTTGAATCCGAACCAAAAGAAGAATCCGGCGTTTGTCGTAACACTGCGGTTTGGATGGAATTTGATAAAACAATGGACGCCGAGACACTTGATAACGCCGGTTTGATTTCACTCGAACTGGTTAATTCTGACGGCACTTCTTTAGACGAAGTTGATTGTCCTTTAACTTATTCCGGAACAGCCATTGGTCTTCGTGATTATCAAAACGGTAATTTCTTAACCCGGGCTTGGCGTTGGCTTTCTTGGCGAGTTTTTTCCGTTTTCGGTGTTAGTGCCGGTGATTATGAAGGTTGTTTTGTTCCGGTTAGATTTGAATTAGAACAAACTGATTTAGGTTCGAAAGTTTATTTATATTATGACGACGCTTTGGTGGCCGGCGGCACTTATGTTTTTAGGGCCGAAGGCGAAAACGGCGTTGATCACGATCCGTTAGATGATATTTTGGAAGGCGCTAGTGCCGACGGTGTTGGAATGTACGATCCGGTGGTCATAACTTTTGATGTTGGCAGTGAAATTTGTACTTTGGATGCGGTTAGGGTTCAAGACGAAGGCAACGTCGAAGCAGTTTTAAATGATTTTATTGATCCTAGCCCGGGCACGTTTACCGAAAAATCCGAAGAACATACCATTTCGGCTGCGGCTTATACTCGACACAGCGCTTCTTACGAAGAAATCAGTCCGGTCACGGATTACACTTGGGTTTGGAATTGGGGGTCAACAAAAGAAGACGGCGGTTCCGAAGACATTGTTTCTGTTGACAAAACTTCCACCATCTCGTCATCCACAGCTTCGGCTGCTGGCCTTGATGGCCAAGAAACAGTTGTGGCCACGGCTACTATTTCTGACACCACCGGTATCAGCGAGGTTACTTCCAGTCAATCCGGCACCGTCTCGCTAGCCGCGGTTTTGTGCGAAAACTTGTGGCCCAATCCGGGAACTTACGATTATTTTCCGTTTGAAGATACCACGGCCGCCGAAACGGTTTTTGGTCTTCTTTCCACCAAAGCTCACACCAACTTTTCTTTCTACTATTGCCGAGACCAAGGTGCCGGACAAGAAAATTTACCAGAACTTACTGTGATTGAGGCACCAGCCGCTCCTTACAGTACGGAAATTTTTAAAGAAATTTTATTCTTGGTGGATGGAACCAGCGACGCCATTGGTGTTCGGGTTTTGCCGAACGAAGATTATCTATCACCTTTGGCCTGGTACGAGGCTCAGGATTTCACCGGTTCGCCGAGCGAAACCACAGTTGACGGTTATGAGGCTGTTCAAGACGGCAACACCTACTATGTTTCCGCGGCCAACTTTGTAGACAGCTTTAGTACTTCTGTTATCAGTACACTTTATCCAAATATCTACGTAATCTCTTTTAATGAAAACGCCGGCAGCGATACCGAAGAGATTATGAGTCGTATTTTGGACAACTGGAGATTTAATGCCGAAACCGATTTAAACGATGTTTTGATTGTCAGTGATTTGAATTTGTGCAAATCAGCCAGTAGTTATCCTCAAATTGATGGTGAATATGTTTCTTGCGACATCGACGCTGAGTGCTGGGCGGCACTGTCCGATACGAATGCTTTTTGTGACTCGGACAAAGGAAAAATGCGCCGAGATTTAAAGCGTTTGACCGACGTCCGCGAAGTCGCTACGATCATTTCTGGTTACGGTGATTCTCATAAACATTGTTCTGTTACCAAAGGTCAGGCTTGTTCGACCGATGATTCTTGTCCGGGCACCGAAGAATGTTTGCCCGAAGTTCCGGATATTCAAAGCGGTACTTTTCTTTCGGCTTTTACCACCAGTACTTGGCCGTCCTGGAGTGCCGAGCTTGGAAACGAACTTGGAACCGCCTTGCCGGTTGATCCGATTAATGAGTTTTACGCTTGTCCGGATGGTTATGATTCTGATTATTGCTGGAATTCTTCAGACGGAGTTTTTAAATGCAATCGTGGTTCGCAAGCTTATATTTACGAAGATTCCGGTGGCGAAGATTATACTTTGGTTACTCAATTAGAAAGCAGTATTGCTCAAGATTGGGCTTATGCTCTTGACGACGATTCAACAGACAACGCTACTTTATATGCCGAGTATGCCCACGATGATTATCCAAGCGGCTTTTTAGATGATGCTGGTTGGTTCTGTGATAGCTCGGCGATCGGTGTTTCCGCGCGTTGTGGTGATGGTGTTCAGGGGCTGGGCGACGGCGCGACGGTTTTGCCAGAGGTTTGTGAAATTGGCGATGTTGATACTGATAGCTGTTCTTACGATTCCGACGGCGACGGTTCCCTTGATTCCTCCGGAGTTATTAATTTAGCTTGTATTGACGATGTTGGAATCTGTCGTTATCAAACTTCATCCGAAGCCGCGGTGGCCGGCGCTGAATGCGTGGCTTATGAGTGTGGCAATGGTGTAATAGATGTCGGTGAAGATTGTGATGATGGTTCGTTAAACGGTAGTTATGGTTATTGTGGCCAAACCTGTCACCTGGACGGTTTTTATTGTGGCGACGGTTCGATTGCTGGCGGTGAAGAATGTGATTGCGGCGAGACTTCAGCTTTGCTGGCGAGCGGTACTTGGTCGAAAATTTCCGGTAATTGCTCCATGCCAAACGGTCAGTATACTTCCATTTATTCTTCCAGCTGTGCTTATAACTGCACCTACCCGGGTCCATCTTGCGGCGACGGGGAATTGAACGGAGCCGAGGAATGCGATGGCGATATTGAAACCTGGGGCGGAAAACTGTGTTCGGATGGCGAAGCTTGTACAGTTGATAGCGACTGTTCTTCCGGAAGTTGCGGGGCTGGTGGTGTCGCTTGTTCTATTAGTAAGGTTTGTGATACCGGTGTGGCTTGTAGCAGCACCACAGATTGCACTAGTTGTTCGGCCTTTGAATATCAATTAACTCGCACACGGACTTGTCAGTCGGGGTGTGCTTGGGATACTTCGACCACCGGTGGTTGGACGGCCTGTTTGGGTGGCGATCAGATTTGCGGCAACGGCGAAGTTGAAGGTGACGAAATTTGCGACGACGGAAATTCGGACAACACTGACAGTTGCACCAATCTTTGTCAAACCAATGTTTGTGGCGATGGTTATGTTCAGTATGGGGCAGAAACTTGTGACGACGGGGTCGACAATGGCGTGGTTTGTACACCTGATTACGGCGATACCTGCGCCTACTGTAACGTTTCTTGTCGCTATACCACAGTCTCGGGCGCTTATTGTGGCGACGATGTCGTTGGGGGCGGAGAATTTTGCGATGGTTCGGATTTACCAAAATATTGTTATCAAGCATCGGTGGATCCTGAAGGCCGGGATCGTGGAGGTGTTTGTGAAGTCGATAGTGATTGCGAAAGCGGTTTTACTTGTGAAAATGTTGGTGTTTGTAATGGCGGAAGTTATAGTATAGGTTCTCGATCCGAGACAAATCTTTATAATGGCGCCGAGTGCGTTAAGGGTGTTGGCGATTTGGATTCTTCTTGCGGTTTCGGTGCTTCCATTGGAACCTGCGCGGCTCCGGCTTGTGTGGACGATTGCAGTTCTTCTTGTCCGTTTGCTTATCAAAGTTCTTCTATTTTAATCAAAGAAGCTCTGGCCGGCGCCAGCGAAAGAACTTCGGCCGATCTTTATTCTTATATGTCTGGCAACGATCCGGACGAAGGAACTTTCTATTTACCGGCTTGTGATGTTGGTACAACAATTACCGCCGATGTTGACATGACTGATATTATTCCACCAACCATGGATGTGGTTTTTGTCACCGATCTTTCAGGGAGTATGGCTTATGGGGTAGACGGTTCGCATCCGGTTTCAGACGGGTTGAGAAGAATTGATTATGCCGTGGATTCCATGGAACAGGCAGTAGAGGATTTGTTTAATGCCTATCGTGGTTCAGAAGGAAACCTTCAAATCGCGGTTATTAGTTATTCTGCTGGAACCATAACCACTGTCGGTGCTGATACTGACGGTAGTGGAAGTATTACCACCGCCGATTCTTGTGACACCGACGGCGATGAAACCGGAGACAATCATGCTTGGGTTGACGTTTCTCTTTCCTCTTCAGAATCCGATTTTTACACCAGTTTTGATTCTTATCTAGATCGTGTCAGCGGTGGTACACCAACAGCTGAAGGTTTGGAGTGCGCACGTCGACTTTTGGCTTCAGAATCTGATGCTGAATACAAAATGATCATTCTGTTAAGTGATGGTTCGCCGAATTATACGATTGAAGGAGTGATCGATACTTCTAGTTTGACACCAGCACAAGACGCTTGTCTTGTGGTTCACGGACCAACAGGTTCTTATATCGAAGAAGATTCTAAAACTTTCGTCTACACCGCGGCTATTACCACCGATAATGATTTGATTGCTTACATGAAACATTTTTCTAGTGATATTTGTTTAGATACCAGCGATTCATCAGAGGCTCCATGTCAATATTCGCAATTAAACGAATCTGATGCTTGTTCCGCCGCCGACTCTGGTGAATATGCCTATACCGCCAGTACGGCCGAAGATCTTGAAGGTATGTACCAAAGTATTATCAATAATATTTTGGGTGTTTCTTTTACCACCATTAGCCAAATTGGTTCCACTACTTATCGCACCGTCGGTACGGTTCAAGAGGGCGACGATGTGATTATTCCTTTCCCGGAAGGTTTTGAATGTCAAACCACTGGTGAGTGGACTATTCCCATGCGAGTCAGTTTCCCGGGAACCGGTACGGTAAATCTTAGCGATATCAAATTAACTTATTGTCCGGTAGGCTCAACTTCTTCGGCCAGTAGTTTGGTAACCGTAGATACCGATTCTGACGATGACGGCGTGAACGACGATGAGGATAATTGTCCTGATACAGAAAATCCTAGTCAGTTAGATTCTGACGGCGATGGTTTTGGTGACGCTTGCGACACAGAAACTAGCGCTAGTAGTGCAACTGAAACAGAAGACAGCGAAACGGTTGACGAAGTAGTTTATGAGGCGGTTGGTGATTGTGGAAACGGTGCTGTTGATAGTGGGGAATATTGTGATGCTTCGCTAGTCGATTCTTCGGCCGGGCCTATTTATTGCAGTTCCGCTAATTTGTCTGATCCGGCTCGGCGTGCGGTTAGTGTCTGCGAAGGAGATCTTTATTCTTGTGTTTGTCCCTCAGGGTTTTATCCAGTAACCTATACTGGTTTGGGAATTTGCAGCGGAGGAACAACAACTTATGACGGCGCCCTCTGTCTTGCTAGCTCGACAATAGATCAGTGCGACGGCGGAACTTGCGTACAAAATAGTTGTGCACCAGATTGTTCAACTGATTTGATTTTTGACACGTTTTTAAGTGATTGCGGTGACGGTATGATAACCGGTGATGAGATTTGTGAAGGTACGGATTTGCCAATTTATTGTGTTAAACCAGATGCTAATCCCGGCTCGCGTGATGTTAAGGTAACTGATTGTAGTAGCACAGCTGATTGTGATTGTACGGAATTTGGAGGGGATTCAACCTATGAAGCGATTCTTGGAGAAACCGTTGGTCTTTGTGACGGTGGTACTAAAAGAGTGTTTTCTGGTTGGACTTTAATCACTTATAATTATAAAGATGCCGTTTGTTCTTCAGGTGGCCTTTCTTCGACTTGGGGTTGTGGAGTGACAAGTACGTTGTTGGGAACCACAACCGGAACTTGTATTCCTGATTTCTGTGCCGATTGTTCCGGTACATCTATGACCTCGGTTTATTAATTTCTAAAGTTTATGAATGGTTTCGAATATCAAGTCCCGCCAATTAGGCGGACCATACCCTGGAAGCTGGTAGTGATTATTGGTGGCAGCCTGGTTTTGGTGGTTTTAATTATTCTTGGAGCCAGATGGTTTATTGGTAGTCGATCCGTAGATTTGCAAAGAACCGCCAACATCGACCGTATTAGTCAGGAACTTGATACGGCTTTGCAAACTTGTGATAACGAAAAATGTCGAGTTAATAAAGTCGAAGACATAGCCCAAAAATTTGGCGCGGCCGAGCTTTGTCAAAAACTTGATGACAATTCTTTGACTTCCTGTGCCTGGAAAGTGGCCAAAGAAAAAGCCGATCCGCAAAGTTGCGAAATAATTTCTGATCAAGAAAAACAAGTTGATTGTCAAGATTCGGTTTATCGACTTTTGGCCACTCAAGATCTTGATTTGTCGTGGTGCGAAAAAATTCAAAACGAAATTGTCCGAGCTCGTTGTGTTAACAGTTTATCCGAAAATATCGCTCGTACCAAAGGTTGTTCTGGTACCGGGGTTGATCAATCTGTTTGTGATCGGTTGAATAATTTGGAAGCGGCTATGGCTAGCGCCGATCCCGACCAATGTATGACTTTGTCCGAACCTGGCGATCAAGATAATTGTTTGGAAGGTATGAGTTTGATCGACGCAGATCGTGATGGCTTAAGCGCCACCCTAGAGGCCGAGCTCGGTACCAGCGACAATGATTGGGATTTTGATGCGGATGGTTTGAGTGATTTGGTTGAATACAGAACTTATGGCACTGATCCCACAAATCCAGATTCAGACGGTGATGGTTATTCCGACGGCACCGAAGTCAACGGCGGTTACAATCCTTTAGGCAGTGGCCCGCTATAATTTTTTTGAAATTAATAAATTATCAGCCACAGGCTGATCCGCCAGCGGCGGAGAAAATTAAATAATTCTAAAATCTATGTTTGATGATTTAAAAAAACAACCCGACGATATTTTTGCCGAAACCGAAAAAGCCGAAAACGTGCCGCCGCCATTTAGAACACCTCAGTCCGATCCTGGTCCGTCGGTGCCACCAATGGCTCCACCAGCCGCTCAGATTTCGGAACCAACAACAGTTATGCCGGCTATTAATATCGCGCCATTGCCAACTTCGACTCCAAGCGTTGAGAGTAAAAAATTCAATTGGAAGTTGGTGGTAATTTTAGTAATAGCCGTGGTGCTGGTGGTTTTGGTTGGTTTGCTGGCCTCAAAATTTATCATGTCCAGCCAAGAAACCGCGCCGACCGAGGGTTTGCCTAATGTTTCTAATGCTGTAAAAGAAAAAGTAGAAATTCCCGTGGTTGAAGAACAACCGGTTGTCGAAGAAGAACCGGTTATTGTCGAAGAACCTGAAATCGATACCGACAAAGACGGACTTTCCGATGCTCGCGAAGCCGAAATCGGTACCAGCCCAACTAGTGTTGATACCGATGACGATGGTCTTTTTGATCTGGAAGAAGTCGAAACTTATAAAACCAATCCATTGTCTCCGGACACCGACGGTGATACCTTTAAAGACGGCGACGAAGTTAAGAACGGTTATAATCCTAATGGCGCCGGAAAATTGTTTGAATTGCCGGGCGTCGAGTAGGGTTTAAAAAAATATGTTTGACGAGCCCAATTTGCCAAAAATGGAAACCCCGCCGGGAATTAAGCTGAAAAAAGGCCAGCCAGAGATTTTTGTTATGCCGGAAAATTTTCGGGGTTTGGCCGGGAGGGTAAGTTCACCGCAAGTTAAACCGGCGGCTTTGCCGCCGGCCGTGCCGGCAAAACCTTTGTTGGCGCCACTGCCGCCAAAACCGGTCTTGCCGGCAAAAAAGAAAAAGATGTCCAAAGTTACCAAAGTCTTGTTAATTTCTGGTGGGGTTTTGTTTGCGGTTTTGGCTGCGGCCGGGATTTATGTTTATCTTGCTTTACAGCCGGTTCAACAAGCCGTGCCAACTTCGGTTTCAACCAATGCGGTTAAAACCGAACCCAAAACTTCGCCAACAAACACGCCTGTGGTCGAAAATCCCGAGACCCCGGAATCGCCAGACGCCACTTCGCCTTTTCCAACCGGCACCTTACCTGGCCGCGACACTGACAGCGATGGCTTAACCGATGCCGAGGAACTTTTGTATCGCACCAACTCCAAAAAACCCGACACTGACAGCGATGGCTTTTTAGACGGCAACGAAGTTTTTCACGGCTACGACCCCAACGCACCGTCTCCGGCTCGATTAAACGAAACAGCTTTAGTGGCCAACTATTTAATCGAGGGTTTTTATTCTTTGGATTATCCGGTGGCTTGGAATGTTCAGCCCGAGGTCGGAAAATTAGGTAACGTTTTGTTTATCGTGCCAAGCGGGGAAGCGGTGTCTGTTAGTTTGGAAGAAAAAACCATAGGCGCCAGTTTGGCCGAGTGGTTTAGCGGTACCTCCCCGAGCACTGAGATCGAAGTTAGTGTGGGCACTACAAAAATGGGTTATTCAATGTTAATGACCGAAGATCAAATGACAGTTTATGTTGATTTCGGAGAACGAGTTGTTACAATGAGTTATCAAAATACGGTTAAAGCTACAGTGGATTATTTGGCGACTTTTGAAATGATGATGAATACTTTATTGTCGGTCGAGTAATTTTTTATGCTGAAAGCCGATTGGAGTAATTCGCCTTTAAGTGAAAAAAGTCAGATGGAAATTTTACGGGAAGTTTCTCTGATTTTAAAAATTAAAAAAGATCTTTTAGTTTCTTTGGCTTTTGTTTCACCGGCGATCATTAAAAAGTTGAATGGGAATTATCGCGGTAAAGATAAGGTAACCGATGTGTTATCTTTTCCTTTTATCAATGTCGATAATTTGGTTGGCGAAGTTTTGGTTTGTCTTGAGCAAGCCAAAAAACAAGCCGAAGAATTTCAACATTCGCTCGAAGAAGAAATTACAATTTTGTTGGTTCATGGTTTAATTCATCTTTTTGGCTTTGATCACTTAAAAAAGTTAGAAGCAGAAAAAATGTTTGCTCTGCAGAAAAAAGTTTTAAAAAAATTAGACATCGATTGGGAAATCCCCGAAGCCGGTTAGTCCCCCCCCCCCACTATGCTCAACCCAAAACAATTCCTCTCCAGTTTTTCTCATGCCTTGCGTGGAGTAAAAACCTTAATCAAAACCGAACAAAGTTTCAGACTGCAAATTATTGTTGGTCTGGTGGCTTTGGTTTTTATTATGGTTTTTCCTTTGACGGCTTTTGATAGGGTTGTTATTCTTTTACTGATAGCTCTGGTTTTGGCCCTCGAAATGATCAACAGTATTTTTGAGCGTTTGGTCGATACTTTTAAACCGCGAATCCATCCGGTGGTTGGTGAAATCAAAGATATTATGGCGGCTACGGTTTTGTTGGCCTCGGTTTTTTCCGCGGTTATTGGTTTGATAATTTTTATTCCACATTTTTTAAGCTTGTTAGGACTCTAAAAAGAAGTTATACTAGAAAAGTTATGAATGAAGATATTATTGTCGGCTTAGACGTTGGTTCGCATGCTGTGCGTGTGGCGGTTGGTCAGGCTATTCCGGCCCCGGACGGCAAGCCAATTGTGCACATTATTGGTGCAGTCGAAGTGGTGTCTGAAGGTGTAAATAAAGGCGGTGTTACCAGTATCGAAGATGCGGTTTCTTCGGTTTCCAAAGCTTTGGAACAAGCCGAACGTTTAACTGGTTTGCCTATGGGTCGGGCCTGGGTGGGAATTAATGGCACCCATATTAGTTGTCAGGAAAGTCGTGGTGTTGTCGGCGTAGCTCGTGGCGATAATGAAATTCGCGAAGACGATGTCGAACGCGCCATCGATGCCGCCCGCACTGTGGCCATGCCAGCCAACAGCGAAATTCTTCACGTCTTACCCAAAAGTTTTACGGTCGATGGCCAACGCGGCATTAAGGATCCGGTCGGCATGACCGGCATTCGTATTGAGGTTGATGCTTTAATTATTCAAGGTCAAACCACACAAATAAAAAATCTTACAAAATGTATTCACCGTACCGGAATTGATATTGAGGATGTCGTCTTGTCAATTTTAGCAACCTCTGACGCTGTTATTACCAACAAACAAAAAGAGCTCGGAGTTTGTGTTATTAACATTGGCGCCTCTACCACCGGATTAGTGGTTTTCGAAGAGGGTGATGTTTTGTACGCCTCAATTTTACCAATCGGCGCTTCGCATATTACTTCTGACATCGCCATTGGTTTGCGCACTTCCATCGAAGTCGCCGAAAAAGCCAAGTTGCGTTATGCGAGCGCCGCGCCCGAGGAAATCAATAAAAAAGAAGAAGTCAATTTGGCCGAACTCGGAGCCGAAGAAGAAGAAATTGTCGGTCGGCGGTTTATTGCCGATATTGCCGAAGCTCGAGTGCAAGAAATTTTTGAAAAAGTTGACGAAGAACTCCGTAAAGCTGGTCGTTCCGGTATGTTGCCAGCCGGCGCGGTTTTAACCGGTGGTGGTGCCAAAATGCAAGGCATTGTCGAAGCCGCCAAAAAAACTCTACGCCTCCCGGCCTCACTCGGCACGCCAATCGGCATCACTTCGGTCGTCGAACGCGTTAACGATCCGGCCATGGCCACGGCCATTGGTTTGGTAGTTTGGGGTCAGCACTTAACTTCTGAAAATAACGACGGCAAAATCGGCCAAATTTTTAACCGAGTAAAAGGCGTCCGAGACGTAGCCGGAAACATCGGCAAATGGTTTCGGTCGTTAAAGCCGTAGTAAATTTATCGGCTGGAAGACGGGGGTTAACCCCGTTTTTTTATTTTTAGATGGGACAGTACGGTACGTAGAGACAGGGCAATGCCCTGTCTCTACGTACCGTACTGTTGAATACCTTCATTTGACATTTAATAATTTGACATTCCAATCTCAACTATTATTCGACATTCTTTTTTATCCCCAACTACATCTTTACAATAACCCCCATGAGACCTAAAGTAGTTCTGTAACCAAGTAAATGACTACTTTTCGTGTTCACGGGGTAAACAAGGTGAACAAGAATTATAAAAAAATTTTCACATCCCTACTTGCCCGCCATAGCCCGGCCTGTCCAGCCGTAGCTCGGCGAAGGTGGGCGACGGCGGATCCTCTTAACCTAACCCACATATGGCCGAAATAAAACCAGACATCGAAACCTTTGCCAAAATAAAAGTTTGCGGCATTGGTGGCGGCGGCGGCGCGGCTGTCACCCGCATGATCATCGAAAAAATTAAAGGCGTTGATTTTATTGCTATCAACACCGATGTTCAGGCACTTCATAATAATCCTGCGCCAACCAAGATTGCTATTGGCAAAACCATTACTCGTGGTTTGGGTGCTGGTATGGATCCTGATCTTGGCCGTCGTTCGGCCGAAGAAAGTCAGAACGATATTCGTAATGTTTTGAATGGAGCCGACATGGTTTTTTTAACTTGTGGACTTGGTGGTGGTACTGGTACCGGTGCTATCTCCGAAGTTGCTAAGCTCGCCAAAGATATTGGTGCACTTACTGTCGCTGTGGTTACCAAACCGTTTTCCTTCGAAGGTGCCCAACGTCGTCGTATTGCCGACGAGGGCTACAATCAACTGATCCAATACGTTGATACTGTTATTACTATTCCCAACGATCGTGTTTTGCAAATCATCGATAAAAAAACCTCGCTCATCGACGCTTTTAATATTGTTGATGATGTTCTTCGCCAAGGCGTTCAAGGAATTTCCGAACTTATTACTATTCCAGGTCTGATTAACGTCGACTTTGCCGACGTCAGAGCTATTATGGAAGACGCTGGTTCGGCACTCATGGGAATTGGCCGAGCCTCTGGTGAAAATCGCGCAGTCGAGGCCGCCAAGCAGGCTATTGCCAGTCCATTACTCGAGCTTTCAGTTGATGGCGCCAAAGGTATTCTGTTTACCATTACCGGTGGTTCGGATTTAGGAATGCACGAGGTAGCCGAGGCCGCGAAAGTTATTACTTCCTCGGCTGACGAAGACGCCAAAGTTATTTTCGGTGCCAACATCGATGAAGATCTAAAAGATGAAGTTCGCATTACTGTAGTGGCCACTGGTTTTGACCATCACGACCGTCGCCGTCCGGGCGGTGGGGTAGAAGTTCAATCTCAGGGCACCTGGACTCCCAGTACCTTTTTTCGTCGCGATGAAGACGAAAGTCGTCCACTAAAAACTTCGGTCGCGGCGCCGGTGTCTTCGAGTGGTCTAAAACCAAGATTTATCGAAGAACCATCGGTTTCGCGTCCGGTAATTATCAATTCTCAATCTCAATTTCAATCCCAGCTTCAGTCCAAACCAATTTTCAAATCAGCCCCTCAAGTAGCTCCGCAACCAATCAGTGAAGAGGATGAGTTAGAAATCCCGGCGTTTATCAGAAAGAAAATGATGTAAAAAAAAAGAAGACGTCGATTACTCGGCGTTTTTTTGTTTGGAGTTTTTTGTTTTTTTAGTTCTTCAGATTTTCTTGTAGAAAAAATTTCTTTTGCTTGCCTGTCATCCTGAATTCCCCCCTCTTTGGAGGAGAGGTTGTTCAAACAATTTTGTCTTTCTTTAAAAAAAATCCCAGCCAACGGCTGAGGAGAAGAGAGGTCTACCAATTGTCCGGTGGCAACCAGTCGTAGTCGATCCAGGTCAACTTTGAGGCATTGGCGCAGTCGAGGAGAGCGTCTTGGGCTAGCATGAGCTGGTCGTAGAGTGCACTCGAGACGAGATCGGGATTGTGAGCCACGACCTGGTAAGCTTCGTTCAGAGCCAGAACCGGGCGGTCGGGGTCTTCGATCGTGGTTACGACCAGAACTCCGAAGTTGTCCGGGCCGATGTGATCGGTAATTGGGTAGCGGCGTAACGACCACTGTTGGCATAGACAGCGCTCGTTTGGGGACCAGACAGCGATGTTCAGAAGGCCGACAAGTTCGCTGACGTTTCCACGCATCTGATTCATGAAGCTGTCGCCGAAGTAGATTCCGCCGTTGGCTGTGATTTCGGATGGTTCGGCGTGCTCGGCGTCAACTGGCGGACGGTGGGAGTGGCAGGCGAGGAGGGAAGCGAGGAGAAGAGGAAGGAGCAAGGTGGGTTCTCGGAGTGGTGGAGTGGTGGGAGGACGAGGGGCAGGTTAGCATGTAACTGGTTTTCTTTCAAGGGTCTACCCACAAGTGGTCTTTTTTATTCGGCTTTTTTGCGGTATAATCTTGAGGCTAATAATTTTTTATTTTTATGAAACCTCAACAAACCACTGTTTTCATTATTTTGTTAGCCATTACCGCTTTGGTCTCGGCTTTTTTTGGTGCTTTGGGTGGTTATTTTTCCACTCAATATTTCTCTTTGTCTTCGGAATTTTTCGACCTTAATAATTCTGTCGACAAGAACATTGTGCGCATGGTCGAAGAGGAATCCTCAACTATTAACTTAGATCCTGCGTGAAGCAGGAATTAATTGATTAAATTTTAGCGTAAACATTGGTTTTTGACAAACAAATCGATTTGCAGAGAAACCGTCCAAAATGTACGCTTTCTCTGTATGGCATATGGCAC
>Ga0209417_1003003_pt1 | contig 23896 bp, 15 predicted proteins | sample RifGroF2_FD_184002 | JGI IMG/M metagenome (GOLD analysis project Ga0209417, IMG submission 184002) | Groundwater microbial communities from Rifle, Colorado, USA - Groundwater F2 (SPAdes) (version 2) | ecosystem: Environmental > Aquatic > Deep subsurface > Groundwater | place: Rifle, Colorado... | reverse complement strand
AGAGGAATTGATACCCCCATATATATTAGGCTGTTTATTGATCAAAAACAAAATGATGATAATAAATTACTTAAACGCTTAGCTTGACGGCTATGACATGAACAGTACCCTTAATGTACCCAAAACCTACCTAAATTACATAAAACACACGTACAGACGCAATTAATCGCATCTGTATTAATACACAAAACAATTACCGATACATCTGTATTTGCAATCCCTTGCTATAATTTACATGAATATATTTTTATATAATAATTCTAATTTTTTGTGTAAACCTATTTTAGGACGACCCCAATTATCAATGCCTTTTTATAGCTAACAACCAGCAAAAATGATTATGCGGGCGACTAACCTTCAAATAGAAAATAACTTTTCAGTTTACACGCTTAGAGAGATATTGCTTATTTTTTTGAAAAAACATTATATTTAATTAAACAATATAATGCACGGAACCCGTCTTTCCAATTTATTTTTTTCCCTTCTTTATATGTACGTCCATAATATGAAATACCAACTTCGTAGATACGAATGTTTTCAACACGAGATATTTTAGCTGTTACTTCCGGTTCAAATCCAAAACGGTTTTCTTTAAGATTTAAAGATTTAAGATATTCCGCTTTAAAAAGCTTGTAGCATGTTTCCATATCTGTTATATTCAGGTTCGTAAAAGCGTTAGAAATAAAAGTTAAGAATTTATTTCCTATAGAATGCCAAAAGAAAAGAATCCGATGAGGTTTGCCTCCTATAAAACGCGACCCATATACTACATCTGCAAAACCATCAATAATAGGTTTAAGTAATATGTTATACTCGTTTGGGTCATATTCTAAATCAGCATCTTGAACAATAATAAAATCTCCCTTAGCTAATTCTATTCCTTTATGTATAGCTGCACCTTTCCCTTTATTAAAAGGTTGTTTATGATAATGTATATTTACATTAGGATTTTCCTTAATATATTGCATAACAATATTTTCTGTATTATCTTTAGATGCATCGTTTACAATAACTATTTCTTTTTCTATTTTTTCAATTAAATTAACGCTATTTACTCTTTGCAAAATATTTTGAATAGTATTTTGCTCGTTGTATGCTGGAATAATTACAGAAAGTATCATTTTACTTATATTTTATTATTATTAAAGTTGGTTCTCTAAATTAACTTATTCGTGCTTAATTTTATTTTTCAAATCATTGCAAATATATACATGATATTTATTCGTAAAAATATTTTTTTTCTTTGTGTCATCCTTTTCATAAATAAAAGTGGTTCTTTTTGTGAATATTAACAATCTGGACTAAAATTTTAAGATTTGCTAACTATCTTGCAATTTGTTATATTACTTGTTGGATAAAGTATTTTTAGGTAATAAAATAAAATAATAGGATAAATACAACTCCAAATGGCTATAGCTGGTAAAGTAAGTCTATCTCCTTGCCAGAAGCTTATTCCTGTAACGAAGATGTAATAAAACTCAAGTATTGAGAAAAATACAAGGAAAATTAAAATTGAAAAATTTCTACTCTTAATAAAAATGAATATTAAAGGAAAAATAAAAATTAAAAATATGCAATGTAATATCAGCATAACATTGTTGTAGTGTTTCATAAAAAGACTTAATCTATATTTTTCATAGCCATCAGGATATAATAAAAAAAATGACACACCCCTAATATTGTGTACAATATTGCCTTTAAACAAATATGAATATAAAAACAAGTGGTTTTTGATATAATATATTTGTTGTTTTTGAGATAAACTATTCGATTTTTTAACAGCACTTTCAAAACTTATGGATTCAATCTTTTCCATTCCTTGAGAAACCAAATAATTGGATAGAGTTTTTGACGATATAAGTGAAACTTTTGCCTCACCATATTTGGTTTTTATTATAGTAATCTGAACTATAACGGGTAAAATAATCAATAGTAGTATCAAAATATTCAGCGGATATTTCAGATATTTTTTTAAGTAGAAAAGAGGGAGAACAATAAAAAGAAGGCTTAATAAAGGAATGTAAAATACTGGTTTTAGGATAGTTAATAAAACCATAAAAAATAAACAAATATGAAAAAAACGAAGACTTCTATATTCTTCTATTTTCCTAGCAAGGAGGAATAGCATCATGGAAAGTAAAAATACCGTTGTTACTTCAGTTAGAGCGTGAAGTGTAAGTGCAATCAATGACAGGTTTGACATAAAAAAAAATGCACCAATAAATGACAATAAGTTATTTTTCGTTATGTAATTAATTGTCATGAAGGTGAAATTAATGGATAGTAACCAAAAAATGACTTGAACTATCCAAATCCCATACACCCCTCCTAATTTCGACGTTGTCATTAATAGAAGAGGGTATAACAATGGTCTAGTTGATACATTTTCACTATCTACACCATGCTCTAACCAATTCTGAACATCTTTATACGACCCCGCATCTAGCGTAGAAAACATAATTTCTTCTGAAACAGTTATTTTAAGATTAAAAAAAACAACTACATATATTAATATTGCAATAATATTTGTACTGTATAAAGCATAGTTCCGTTTTGCCATATTGTATTTAACTCGTTTATAATGGGTTTAAAAAAATTGACTTCATCAAACTTCGTTTCACTTTCCCCATTTTTCGACTAAATAAAATTGACAGAACCCTTTAATCAAAAGTTTTTAGCCACTGCAAATATACATTTTTTTATCAATAGCGTCATAGACGATACAAAATGGGTAATATTTACTCAAAGTGTTACCTTTGATGCAAATGTGTCATCCTACACTTTCTTGCTTAAAACATCCTTTTTTTCTTAATTCTATTTTTGTGTGTAAACCTATTATAGGACAAGATATTATTTTAAAAAAACAACAATTTTATAATGATAAAAATTCTCAATTGTAAATTATATCTGCAAATATGATTTTTGAATTTTTCAGCGAATTCTAATTATTGTATATTCGCAAATAGCTCCCATCAAAATAGGTCTTATATTGTTTTAAAGGAAACTTTGATGGTCCTGCGATAACCGAACCATCTAGCATTAAAAATGTTGTTCCACAACCAGAATCAACAGCAATAGGCGTAGATTGGACTTGTATTCGTTCACAACTACTACTATTATAGGGACACATTCTGTCAAATGCCATAAATTCATCCAAGCTCTTTCTGTAAACTAATATTCCACTTACCCCTCCTGTTACATATTCAAAACCCTCTATTGTGGTCAATCTTATATACTGCGTTGAGCTAATATTAAGATAAATATCAACTAAAGTATCAGGAACAGGATTTATCTTATCCTTTTTACAAGCAAAAATTAAAAAAATAGCAAAAATAAGTATATAAAAATACTTAATTTTAAATAGATATTTGCTTAATACGCTACATTTCATCCTCGTTGTTAAATAATTTTGAATTTTACAAAAGTATAGTATTTTATTAATCAAACAAAATTAAAAAAGAAGAACAGACATATTGTAAAATATTTTTTTGAAAAACTCAATAGTTCCGATTACTTTTGCTTTTTTTTAATAAAGCACGATTGGTTTGGAAAATAAACAAAAATACATAGAGGTTATTAACGCAAGAGTTCATAATCTAAATAATGTTAACCTTAAAATACCTAAAAATAAATTAGTAGTGTTTACAGGAATTAGTGGTAGCGGGAAATCTTCTTTGGCTTTTGATACAATATATTCTGAAGGGCAAAGACGTTATGTTGAAACATTTTCTGCTTATGCTCGACATTTCTTACACAATCTCGAACGTCCTGATGTTGACAAAATATCTGGTCTAAGCCCAGTTATTGCTATTGATCAAAAAACTATAACTCGAAACCCCCGTTCTACTGTAGGAACTATTACTGAAATATACGACTTTTTGAGGTTACTATATGCAAAATCATCTGACGCTTACTCATATATAAGCGGAAAAAAAATGGTTAAGTACACTAATAGCCAAATTATAGAAAGCATTTCTAAAGAGTTTAATGAAAAAAACATTAGCATACTTACTCCTTTAGTGAAAGCTAGAAAAGGACATTATCGTGAATTATTCGAACAAGTTTTAAAACAAGGTTATTTAAAAGTTAGAGTTGATGGAATTATAATGGACATCGTTAAAGGAATGCAGATTGATAGATATAAAATACATGACATTGAATTATTAATAGACAGAATATCTGTCAAGCCTGATAATACAACACGTCTAACAGAGTCTGTAAATACGGCTTTACGCATGGGTAAAGGAATGCTTTCTGTATTAGATTATTCTAACAATCAGTTAAAATATTATAGCAAACACTTAATGTGTATGGATTCTGGGATTTCTTATGACGAGCCAGAGCCTAATAACTTTTCCTTTAATTCTCCTTATGGTTCTTGTAAGAAATGTAATGGATTAGGGTATGTTACAGAATTGGATTTAGATAAAATTATTCCTAACAAAAAATTAAGCTTAAAAAGAGGGGCAATAGTTCCTGTTGGAGAATATAAGCAAAATTGGCTTTTTAAACAATTAGAAATAATTGGGTTAAAGTATAATTTTAACATGAACACTCCTTTGGAAGATATTTCAGAAGAAGGATTGAATGCCATTTTATATGGAACAAACGAATTGATAAAATTTAAAAATAAAGAAGTAGGAATAACTCAATCTTTCAATGTGAACTTTGAAGGTATTGTTAATTTTTTAAATACTCAATACATCGATTCAGAAAGCGAATCAATAAAAAAATGGGCTTCCGAATTTATGAATACGATTAAGTGTCCAGAGTGTAATGGGAAAAGATTAAAAAAAGAATCCCTATATTTTATTATTAACGATAAAAATATCGCTGATTTAGCAGAAATGGATATCATTAATCTTCAACAATGGTTTATTGAGCTTCCAACTAAAATTGATGAAAAGAAAAATATTATAGCAAAAGAAATAATTAGAGAAATAGATAAAAGATTAAAATTTCTACTTGATGTAGGACTCGGATATTTATCACTAAACAGAAATACAGCAAGTTTATCTGGCGGTGAAAGCCAAAGAATAAGATTAGCTAGCCAAATTGGATCACAATTAATAGGCGTATTATACATTCTTGACGAACCAAGTATTGGTCTTCATCAAAGAGATAATCACAGACTTATAGAATCACTAAAAAGACTGAGGGACCTAAATAATAGCATAATAGTTGTTGAACATGATTTAGACATGATTTTAGCTGCCGACTATATTTTTGATATTGGTCCTTTAGCTGGAATACACGGAGGAAACATCGTTTCACACGGAACTCCTCAAGAAATAATCAAAACAAACTCCCTTACGGCTAAATATATAAATGGCATTGAAAAAATTAGTATTCCAGAAAAAAGACGTAAAGGAAATGGGAAAAAATTAACCTTAAAAGGGGCCAAAGGAAATAACCTTAAAAACATATCAGTAGAATTCCCACTTGGAAAAATGATTTGTATTACAGGCGTTTCTGGTAGTGGAAAATCAACTCTAATATATGACACTCTTTTCCCTATACTATCAAATAAATTTTACCACTCTAAAATAAAACCATTAGAATATTCTAGTATTGATGGTATTGATAATATTGACAAAGTAATTGAAGTAAACCAACAAGCTATTGGAAGAACCCCTCGCTCAAATCCAGCAACATATACTGGTGTTTTTACAGATATTAGAAATCTATTTGCAATCCTTCCTGAATCTAAAATTAGAGGATACAAACCTGGTCGATTTTCTTTTAATGTAAAAGGAGGACGTTGTGAAGAATGTCGTGGCGCGGGTATTAAAACTATTGAAATGAATTTTTTGCCTAACGTTTATGTAACATGCGACGTGTGTCAAGGGAAAAGATACAATCGTCAAACATTGGAAGTGAGATACAAAGGGAAAAGCATAAATGACGTTCTTGATATGGACATAGATACCGCTGTAGAATTTTTTGAAAATATTCCAGCTATATTAAGTAAAATACAAACTCTTAAAGACGTCGGACTAGGATATATTAAATTAGGACAAGCTTCAACAACTCTTTCTGGAGGAGAGGCTCAAAGAGTTAAACTTGCTACAGAACTTTCTCGCAAAAATACAGGAAATACTCTATATATACTAGATGAACCCACAACTGGTCTCCATTTTGAAGATATAAGAATACTATTAGATGTGCTTGACAAACTCGTTGAAAAAGGAAACACTGTATTAATTATTGAACATAATTTGGACGTTATCAAAACTTGTGATCATATTATTGACATGGGACCTGAAGGAGGAAATGCAGGAGGTGAAGTTTTATGTTTTGGAACTCCTGAAAAAATAGTAAGTAATAAAAATAGTTATACTGCTCATTATTTAAAAGATTATATGTAGTAATAAAGGTCTTCTAATTATTCTGTAATTAAATGCAAAACTCTATTATAATCTTACTTTATCTATTGAAGTTCTTTGATTAATTGATTTATATATTCTTTATCACTAGAAGATGTTACTAATAATAGTACTTTATTAAAACAATCAACAGCATCTGTATTTTTGCCCATTTGACTATATATTATACCCATATTTAATAATGTGGACTTTTTAAAAAATTCAGCCTTTTCTCTATCTGGAGACAAGAGTTTTGAATTAATCATATCTAGAACATGTTGATAATTTTCAATAGCAGCTTGATAGTTACCTATATGCCCATAAGAAAATGCAATATAATACCAGTAGCTTTCTAATGTTTTATCAAATTGTAAGGATTGGTATAGTTTAATTATTTCATTAAACTTTCCTGTATTTCTCAAGAAATTTCCTGCTTTATTTATTATATCAAAATTGTTTTCGGCATGTATAAGCAATGGCAGTTCTTTGTCAGGATCAATTATTACTTCAGATACACCTAGGTTAGTAAAATATTCAACCTGAAACTCATCTCCTTTTTCATTAACGACCAATTTTATTAAACTATCATTATTTAACTTTATTCCCACCGTTATTTTAGAAACAACAGCGTCTCCATTTTTGATTATTTTTATTAACACTTTTTTTATAGAGTCTTGTTTGGTTATTTTCACATCTTTTATTCGGTAATCAAGAACAGCGTTAGATAAATACCATTGATTAAAAAAGTTTTTTAAATCCATTTTACTTATATTTTCACAAGTATTAACAAACATGTCAAAAGTAACGTTTACCCCCTTATAGTTTTCAATACAATATTTAAAAACTTTAAAAAAAACATCCTCTCCAATTTCATTACTAAGCAATTCCAATGCGGTATATGATTTTCCATGAACAATTATATTATTCCAATCTATTTTCTGCTTATTTAGAGTATCAACAGTCTGCATAATAGTTGTATTTATTTCAGAAAGTACCCCTCCAAGATATGGGGTAAGAAATTTTTCATCATAAATTGTTTCATCTGTTTTCCTTGATTTAGCATATAGCCTATCTGTATATATTCCCATAGAAATACCAAACCAATGCGGGTAATCTAAAGGTTCTAGTATATAGTTAAACCCCCAGTATTGATGGCCAATTTCATGCGCGGTAATCCAGTGCGCATGCCTTTCTGCTTTATCTTTTAAATTGTCAAGACCTCTATGAATGCAAACAATATTTGTAGCTACAGGAAATCCACCCATAGGATAATCCGCACCAGGAACTATGGAGAGAATAGGTTGAGGATAAAAGCCAATAGTGTCTATATAAAATTTTACTATATCTTTAGCATATTCTAAAATTTTATGTCCCCATTTTTTATCATCTTCAAAATAATAAGACTTAATAATAATATTGTTTACCGTATCTTCTTCAACCAGATAATTCTTAGATAATATAATCCCAAAACCTGTTACTTCTTTGGCATAAGATTTTACGTTTATTATTCCCATATTTTCATATGAAGACTCTGTTAATCCTGTTAATACTATTTTATATTTTTTTGGATATGAAATATTCATTCTTGAATTGAATAATAATTGCTTTTCTGGGTAGAAAATACCTTTTTCAAAAAACAACAATGATGGAAACCAAAAATTATAAAAGGCAATTTCTTTGTCTTTTTCATTATATGCCTCATCTGTTTTGAAATTTATTTTAATTATACATTCTTTATTTGGTTCTATTGGTTTGTCTAAAATCACTTCAAATCCATCATAATTATTTGTATTAATTGTTCTTTTTTCAAAATGACATCCAATACCATTTACAATAACAGTGTCAATTAAAGAATCTACATTATTATAATTTAACTTAAAAGGCAAACTATATAATGGCTTAATGGAATTATTTTTCCATATTAATCTTTGTGAAGCTATCATTTGATTGCTTTTTTTGTCAAATTTTACATCTAGCTCATAATAGTTATAATTTTCTAAATTAATTTGCTTGCTTGTGTCAATAAAACTTGATTTGTTTTGACATAATATCACTGTAGTTGTGATAAAAAACAGCATAATTAAAACTTTTGTTTTCATATTCTAAAAAAATTAAGGAGAGTTATTAACTATATCTTTTTCAAAGAAACACAAATTAATATTTATATATTTTATCAAAAACTATTTTACATGCAAAATTTGATTTTGTAAAAAGACAATATAAAACTCTTAATAACAACTAAATTATTCCTGTCATAAAATTACATTGACATATCTATCTAAAAAATAGATATATCCGTTTACAGAAAAAATACAAGTGTTTGTATATGACACCTTTAGTATCATGTAAATTAATTATTGTTTAAATGTTTTTATAATTACAAGAATAATGTGATTTTAGTATTAGAGTAAAATATTTTTTTAAGAACGTTCTTTAAAAAGCAAGTTGAAGGAAATTTGTTAGCGTTTTAATTATTTTTAGGATAATTATGATTGTATATGTTAAGAGCTTATAGAATAATTTTTATTCTTTATTTGATTATTTTTTTCAACTTTTGTTCTTTTTAAATAAATAATTAGCATCTTTGCAAATTATTTAAAACATTTTTATTAAATGGCAACAAAAATCAGATTACAAAGAAAAGGAAAAAAAGGAAATCCATTCTACCATGTAGTGGTAGCGGATAGCAGAGCCCCACGAGATGGGAAGTTTATTGAAAGATTAGGGTTATATAATCCCCTAACAAACCCACCTTCAATTGATATAAATTTTGACGCTACGCTTGCTTGGTATCAAAAGGGCGCCATTCCAACATTAACATGTAAAAATTTATTATCTCAAGAAGGTATTTTGTTAAAAGACCATCTTCTAAGAGGTGTAAAAAAAGGAGCTTTAACTCTAGAACAAGCAGACGCAAAGTTTGAAACATGGAAACAAGAAAAAAACTCTAAACTGAAATCTATTGAATTGAAATCAACTGAAAGCAAAAATAATGAGCTTAAGAAACGTTTTGAACAAGAAATAAAAGTTAAAGAGAAAAGACAAGAACTTCTTTCTAAAAAGTTTGCAGAAGAAGTTGAAAAAAATAAAGCTGTTGAGCCAAAAGTAGAGGAAGTAGTTGTTGAGGCAAAAGAAGAAGAAGTAGTTGTCGCTAAAAATACTACTGAAACTAATGAAGATTTGCCTACAGCAGAATAACAATGAATATTGATTCTTTCATTGTTGGCAAAATAACAAAGACTTATAGTTATAAAGGAGAAGTAGTTGTAATCTGTCAATATGAAGAATTAGGTGATATCATAGATGAAGAGGAACAGGTTATGTTTATTTATATAAATAATAAACCTGTTCCTTTTTTTATGGATAATTTTTTACAAACAGATATTAACACATTGCGCATAAAATTTGCAGATATAGATAATGAGGTTAAAGCAAACAATTTTATTGGTTTAACAGTAGGATTGGATTCAAAATATAAGCAATTATTAAAAAAGAACAAGCCTTCAGAGTCTTTGTATGAAGAAATTATTGGATTTAAAGTATTTGATCTTAATAGAGGATATTTAGGTATTCTTAAAAATATTGTTGAATACCCCCAACAATTAATCATGGAAATAGATAAAAACAATAAAATTATATTATTACCATATAATGAAGAATTTATAAAAAATATAAATTATAATAATAAGGTAATTAATGTTAAATCACCCGACGGTTTAATTGATATTTATTTGTAGATTGTTTTTTTATCTTAGCGCAGTAATTAGTAAATCTATATCCTGTGAAGGAATATTATGTTTTTTACCAATAAATGAATTAGTTAAAACTCCATTATAGATGTAAACCCCATTTCTTATACCACTTTCTATTTTTATCAAATTATCAACACCTCCTTCTTCCCCTACTTGCAATAGTGTTGGACCAAAGAAATTACTTAAAGCATAGGATGCAGTTCGTGATACTCTTGAGGCAATGTTGGGAACACAATAATGGATTATATTGTGTTTTATGAATACAGGTTCAGCATGAGATGTTACTCGAGATGTTTCAATACAACCTCCTTGATCAATACTTACATCAATAATTACAGAACCATGCTTCATTTGCATTACCATATCTTCAGAAATTAAACAAGATGTCATCCCATTTTTAGAATGTACAGCCCCAATAACAACATCTGCTGTTTTTAAAGATTTTAACAATACCTTCGGCTGAAAAACAGAAGTAATAATTCTTGAACCAAGAGAATTTTGTAAACGTCTTAACTTATAAACAGAACTATCAAAAACTTTTACAGTAGCTCCTAAACCCATTGCAGCTCTCGCTGCAAATTCACCTACTGTTCCAGCCCCAAGTATTAATATCTCTGTAGGAGTAATTCCAGAAAAACCACCAAGCATTAAACCTTTTCCATTGTTTATATTACTTAAATACTCAGCAGCAATAAGTATCGACGTATTCCCTGCTATTTCACTCATTGAACGGACAACGGAAAATGTGTCAGATTTATCTTTTATAAGTTCAAATGCTAAACAATTAACTTTCTTTGACATTAATTTCCTAAAATATTCTGCAGATTGTATTGTTGCATGAAGCGTAGAAATAATTGTTTGCTTATTTCTTATGTATTCTATTTCCTCGTTTGTTAATGGTGATATTTTTAAAATAATATCTGATTGAAAAACTTCGCTTTTCTCATAAGCAATAACGGCACCTGCATCGGCATATTCGTTATTAAAAAAATGAGCCTTACGACCTGCATCAGATTCTATTATTACTTTATGTCCATTATTTACTAACATATTTACCGCATCAGGAACCAAAGCAACCCGATTCTCGTCATTGTTAACCTCTTTTGGAATTCCTATAGATACGGTATTTTTTTCTCTTTTAATATCTAATCTTTCTTCTTGTGTCATCAGTTCTGTTGCGAAGCTAAGAGATATGTTTTTAGAATTAAAATTATCCATAATTAAAAATTTAGAATTAAAATTTGCCATAAATATACTAACTAATTATTTTAAATTAGCACCATCCTAAATATTTTTAATAATTATGGTAAATATGGAACACCTAAATTAACCATAAATTGTCATAAATACAAATAAGATTTAGTCGTGTAGATAAAATTGTTACACTTAATATATTTTATTGGTAATATATATTACTAAATTTAATTATCACGCATTTTGTATCCCTTTTGTATCCCATTTACTATTTTGTGTTGCCTTAAAGTATCCATTAATTACTTGTAATGTGCATTAGCTAGTATTACTTTTGTAGCATGAATTTTTATAAAAAATCAAAATTTAGATAAAATGAAAAAAACAACATACATATTACTGATAATAAACCTACTAACTGTATTTGCATTTGCACAAACAACTTGGACTGGAAATACAAGCACCGATTGGAATAATACTAGAAATTGGAACCCAAGAACAGTACCAACAAGCGCTACAGATGTTATTATACCTACAGGAAGAACTCGATATCCGATAGTTTCATCTAATAAAGATGTTAAAAATTTAACACTTCAAAGTGGAGCTAGTATTACAGTAAATTCAGGAATAACTCTTGGAATTTATGGAAATTTAAGTGATGCGGGATACATTAATGCAGAACAAGGAAGTATAGCTTTTAGAGGAACTTCTAATAGTACAATAGCTAGAGTTAGCTCGGGATATGTAAATGTTTTCTATGAAGGATTTGAAGGTGATGTATCAAAATGGACAATGGGTTCTATTTCTGGAAATACAGAATGGAGAAAACAAGTAACAACAGGAACAGGAAAAACTGGAACCTATGATGCATCTGTTTATAATTTAAAAGATAATAAGGGTCATGATTATTGCCATAATTGCGGTTATAATTATGTTGATATATCAACAGAAATAGACTTATCTTCATATTCAAATGCAAATCTTAATTTTAAATGGATGAATGCAGTGAATAACGGTAGTGCATGGGCGATGGTGCTTATTGATGGTGTTACATTAAGTGCAAAATATGACCTACAAGGAAGTTCTATATGGACATCTTCGCCTACTTATAACATAGACCAATTTTGTGGAGCAAAACATAAATTAACATTTAGATTTTGGATAGTTCCTGTAACATCAACTCCTGGATTTTCTGTAGATGAAATAAATATTACAGCAATACCAAATATTGAAACTTTTAATAACTTATTAATTGAAAAAACAAATAATGCTCAAGTAACTCTTAATTCTCCAACCTACATAAATAACAACATAACTATCAATCAAAATGCAGTATTTAACACAAATGGTAATAATGTTATAATGTATAAAAACATTATAAACAATGGAACAATAAATGCTGGCACATCAACCGTTACTTTTCTTGGAAATAAAAAATCAAAGATAAAAGGTTCCTCAAACACTACATTATACAATTTAGTAATTAAAAAAGATGATTACACAACTTTTATAATTGGAGACAGTTTAACAAATGGAAAAACAATAGAAGTTACAAATAGTTTTGACTGGGATTGTATGAAAGATTCATTAATTATTGGAGATGGAAGAAAAACTAATTTTAAAATTAAAGGCAATTTAGTTATTGGCAATTTCAGTACATTAGTAACAAAAGATACATCTTCCGTTACTCTTAATGGAAACTATATTAATTATGGAGTATATCTAGCAAATAATGGTAAATTTATATTTGAAGGATCAACTATAGATGCTTCTATACAAAGAAAACCTGCATATATAGTTATGAGTGATAGTTTTGAAGTGAATCCAATAAATAAAGGATGGACTCTTGGTGCAAGTAGTGCTTCAGCTTGGACATGGTCCTCAGGACGTCAACATACTGGAAACTACGATATGGCTATTTGGGATACTCGTAATGGAGGTGCACCTTATGATTATGCATGGGATGTTGCAGACGGAGGAGCTTTAGTATTATCAAAACAAATAGATTTAACAACTCTGACTGGAGCATCAATGACATTTTGGTGGAGATGCGGAGGCTCTTTAAACCCTTCGACAGATGGAGATTATGGAATAGTAATGATTGATAATGATACCATAATGACAAAAATGTGGAATCAATTAGACTATATTAAATCTCCTAAATTTGAATTAAGCAAATATTGTGGAAAAACTTCAACCTTAAAATTTATATTCAAATCAGATACTTATTTTGGAGCAGGTCAAGCAACATCTCCTGGTTTGTGTATCGATGATTTAGAAATTTATTCCAATTCGGAAGCAGTGGAAACATTTTATGACCTCGTTATTGATAAACCAAATAAAAATATAACAGTTACTTGCCCTATCGTTATAGAAAATAATCTAAATCTAAAAAATGGTAATTTATATACATCGCCTGATACATTAATTATAGCAGAGAATGCTAATTGGACAAGAGAAAATGGTATGGTGTACGGTAATTTGTCAAAACAATTAGGATTAGGTACACAAAATTTTACATATCCTTTAGGAACTGCTTGTGGATACTCACCAGTAGAAGTAACTTTTTATAATATTACAACTAAGGGAGCTTTTAATTTTAATGTTTTAGGACTTACTCCTACTTATTCAGAACCAACAGATGAAAATTTAAAAAAATATTGGAGAGCCATAAATAAGGGCTTGGTATATGATTCTGTTATGATGAAATTAAAATATTCAAGTTGTGATTTTAATACTCATTTGATCGAAAAAGATGATGAATACTCAATGGATTGGATGTATTTGCAAGGAGCGGATAATCATAGATTAGCTAATCTAATAAGTAGAGATACAACGGGAGATGGTGGTTATGTTACATTAACCAACACATATAAAATCGCCTCGCATATATTCTATGCTCGTAAACATTACATAGATCCTATTATAGTAAAACATCCTGAATCTTACATTATCTGCACAAATACATCTGTTGCATTAAACGTTTCAGTTACAGGAACAAGCCCATTTACTTATCAATGGTATAAAAATGACGCTTTAATTTCAGGAGCAATAGATTCAATTTATACAATCCCATCTGTTCAGTTATCTGATTCTGGACAGTTTCATTGTGTTATAAAAAATAGAAGAAATACAACATTGACATCTAATAAAGGGATTTTAAGTAGCTATAACATATATATAGTTCAAAATGATAGCACTATAATAAAAGGAGATTCAACTTATTTATCAATAAATGCTTTATTTAACAAATACTCATTACTATCTGGGCCACAACAATCTTTAACTAGTAGCTTAATAAAAGTACCTATAAACTATACAGGCAATGTGTTCTCTGTTGAATGGTGGATTAACCCCTATTCATTAATAACTCCAAATGTAATAGGAAATGTTTGGGGCAGGTTTGTTGCTCACAATAATGCACTAGGGGCTATGTATGTAGGAACTGACATTAATACTCGATTTGGACGTGATGTCCTTCCAGCTGGAACAATTGAAGTTGATAAATGGCAACATTTTGCTTTTACTTTTAACAACGGGATTGGTAAATTTTATAAAAATGGAAATTTATTATTATCAAAAACCAATATGACTAACCCTAATGGAGCTTTTGACACATTGTATCTTAACCAAATGTCTGCATACATTGATGAAATTAAAGTATGGAAATCAGAACGAACTCAAAGTGAAATTCAATATTATATGCACAAAAAACCAGAAGCAAATGATGCAAATCTAATAACATTTATAAATTTTGATAATGGTGACTTAAAAGATTATACAGGCAAAAACAATGCTTCTTCTAATTATTCTTTAACTTATAATAAAGATGTCCCATCTGACATCCCTTGTATTTGGAATACAGGAGCATCTACACAAAGAATAAAAGTTAAACCATTAGATAACACAACATATATAGTTACTTATACAGGTTGTTTGACAGCAAAAGCAGATTCAAATATTGTACATGTAGAAAATATAATAAGTTTATCTGATAATAAAATTTTAAAATTAGGGGAAAATACAACTTTATCTGCAACAGGTGCAACATATTATTCTTGGAGTAATGGGCAAACAACTCCATCTATAACAGTATCACCTACTGTTAACACAAAATATTATGTAACAGGATATAAAAGCAGTGTGCTATTTTCTATTGATAGTGTAGAGGTATTTATTTTCTCTGAAATAAAAGATACTAGCATTTTTAAGGGAGATGTAATCGGTTTAAATGCTTCTATAAACAAAAAAAGTTTAAGTTTAAGTGATGCAACTCCTTATTCAAGAGTATATATTCCTAATAATCCTGCTTTGCAAAAATCAGGAGATATAACAATTGAAATGTGGATATATAATTACGGAACTAATGATAATAGAAATATATTCTATAAAAATAGAACTGCGGAGGGCGTTATTTGGATTGGCAGTGCAACTAGCTCTAATAACGTTTTAGTTTATCAATATGGACAAGGCGTTTCTTATCGAAGTTTTACAAGTAATTCAAGTATAGAACCTAATAAATGGACACATATAGCTTTAGTTAGGAATCTTAGTGCAGGAAAACTTTATTGGTATATTAATGGAAATTTAGATAAAGAAGAAACTACAGATTATTCTTATGTGGCAACCTCTACAAATCCTATATACATAGGATATTCAGGAACAAAGTTTAATGGATTATTAGACGAATTTAGAATGTGGAATAAAGCTTTGACAAAAGAAGAAATCAAAGACGTAATTAATAACAAATTATCTATTACGCAAAACCAAAATACTATTCTAAATCTTGAATTTGATAATAACAATTTAGATTCTATTTATGATTCTTCTCCAAACAAAATTAATGGACTTTTACAATATGATGGAATACTTTCTAAAAATAATTCTTCTTTATTAAGGTATTCTTGGAGTAATGGAGACACTACGTCTTCTATTGAAGTTAGCCCTTCCGTAATATCAACATATACAGTAACTGTATATAACAACAATACAAACAGAACGGAAGATGTCGTTGTAAATGTATATGAAAATGCCTTTACCCTTAGTGAAAATAAAATTGTGAAAGCAGGAGAAAATGTAGAACTTATTGCTTCTGGGGCAAATAGTTATTCTTGGAGCAATGGCGCTACTACTTCTTCTATAAGTATAACCCCTACTTCTTATGCAAAATATTATGTTACAGCTTTATTTAATAATTTACCAATTATTGATAGCGTTGAATTATTCGTTTTTTCAGAAATAAATGATACTACTATATCTGCAGGAGCTAATGTCTCTATAAATGCTTCTATAAATAAAAAAAGTTTAAACTTAAGTGACAATATGCCTTATTCAAGAGCATATATTCCTAATAACACAGCCTTACAAAATTCAGGAAATATAACAATTGAAATGTGGATATATAATTACGGAGCAAATGATAATAGAAATATATTCTACAAAAATAGAACAGCAGAGGGTGTTATTTGGATTGGCAAAGCAGGAGGAAAAAACAATGTTTTAGTTTATCAATATGGACAAGGTGTTTATTATAGAAGTTTAGTTAGTAATTCAAGTATTGAAGCTAATAAATGGACACATATAGCTTTAGTTAGGAATCTTAGCGCAGGAAAACTATATTGGTATATTAATGGAATTTTAGATAAAGAAGAAAATACAGACTACACTTATGTTGCAACATCCAACGACCCTATATACATAGGATTTTCAGGCACAAAATTTAATGGATTGTTAGATGAATTTAGAATGTGGAATAAACCATTAACCGCAACAGAAATCAATGAAGTAATGAACAGTAAAGTATCTTCTACTCAAAATCAAAATATTATTCTAAATCTTGAATTTGATAAAAATAATTTAGATACTATTTATGATTCTTCTCCAAATAAAATTAATGGACTTTTACAGTATAATGCAACTCTTTCTAAAAATCATAAATCGTTATTAAATTATTCTTGGAGTAATGGAGATACAGTATCTTCTATTGATGTTAACCCAACAATAACAACAACTTATACCATAACTTTAACTAAAGGAGAAATAAACCGTGTAGAAAGAATTGTTGTATACGTTATAAATACAAAATCAGATGATGACAATGATGACAATGATGACGATGATAACAAAAATGATAATAAAAATAACATAGCAAAAAATAATAAGAACTTTGATGTCTTTGTTTATCCAAATCCTTCTAATGGTAAGATAAATATAGAAGGAAGCATTAATAATAAAGACAATGTATTAATAAAAGTATATAACATGATTGGAAAAGAAGTAATAAGAGATGAATTTAAATCAGATTCAGAAAATCTATATTATAAACTTGACTTAAGCATGTTTGAAAAAGGTATATATTTAATTAACATTACAAATGATAATTTGAATGAATCATATAAAATTATTGTTAAATAAATTAAAGAAGAAATTAGTTTTCTGTAGTTAATAAATGAACATTTAAATGTTTAGTCTTTAGAAAGAATCTTTATAAAATAAAGGTTCTTTCTTTTTTTACAATAATGCCAAATAATAAATTTTTATAATTATAAAAATTTAAACATAGAAGTTATTTACTAGAAATTATTTTCCTATATTTGCCACCAAATAAAATCGAATTAAAATAATTAAAATGGGATTGAAAATAATTGTTTTAGCCAAACAAGTGCCAGACACAAGGAACGTCGGTAAAGATGCAATGAAAGAAGATGGAACTATCAACAGAGGTGCATTACCTGCCGTATTTAACCCTGAAGATCTTAATGCTCTTGAACAGGCTCTTAGATTAAAAGCCAAATATCCAGGTAGTGAGATAATTCTCTTAACAATGGGGCCTACAAGAGCCGCAGAAATTATCAGAGAAGCTCTATATCGAGGCATTGATAAAGGATATTTACTAACAGACAGAAAATTTGCAGGATCAGACACTTTAGCAACATCTTATGCAATATCTCTTGCTATCAAAAAACTAAGTCCTTATGATATAATTATAGGAGGACGACAAGCTATTGATGGAGATACAGCTCAAGTAGGACCTCAAACAGCTGAAAAGTTAGGCATTCCTCAGATAACTTATGCCGAAGAAATTGTTGAATGTAATGAAGCTAATAACAATATAATTGTAAAAAGAAGGTTAGAAAGAGGTATAGAAATAGTTAAATCTACATTACCGGTGCTTATAACTGTTCATAGTTCTGCACCAGCATGTAGAACTCAAAATGCAAAACTTTTTATGAAATATAAACATGCAAGAACAGTTTCTGAACTTCAAAATGAAAGTGAAGATTATATAAAACTTCAAAAAGACCGTGCTTATTTAAATATTGAAGAATGGTCCGTTGACGATATTAATGCCGATATTCAATTACTTGGCTTATCTGGTTCTCCAACAAAAGTTAAGAAAATAGAAAATGTTGTGTTAAAACACAAAGAAGTTGCTACTATTGATTCAAATGAAAATAGTATAGGAAAATTAATGAAGGAACTTATTGATAACCATATAATAGGATAAAATAGTGAATAACATATTTGTATATTGTGAAATAGAAGAAGGCTTAATAGCTGATGTTAGTTATGAATTGCTTTCAAAAGGAAGAAAACTTGCAGATGAACTTCAATGCAAGTTAAATGCAGTTGTAATAGGAGATGATTTAAATGGAATCGAAAATAACCTATTCAAATATGGAGTAGATACTGCTTTTGTTTTTGATGATAATAGATTTTATCCATATAGAACTCTACCTCACGCTTCAATTGTTACAAAATTATTTGAAGAAGAAAAACCTCAAATAGCTCTGTTTGGAGCAACTTCAATAGGACGCGATTTAGCACCACGTGTTGCTTCTGCTTTAAAAAGTGGATTAACAGCTGATTGTACAAACCTAGTTATAGGTGACTATACAGAAACTAGAACAGGAAAAGAATACAAAAATCTTTTGTATCAAATAAGACCTGCTTTTGGCGGAAGTATTATCGCTACAATTGTAAACCCAGATACAAAACCTCAACTTGCAACAGTAAGAGAAGGGGTTATGAAAAACGAACCTTTAACAAAACCTATTAATGGGGAAGTTGTAAAACATAATATTGATGATTACATTAAAAATGAAGACTTCGTACTTGATATTATAGAGAGACATATAGAAGCAAAAAAAATAAATATCAAAGGAGCTTCTATTATTATTGCAGGAGGATATGGGGTTGGTTCTAAAGCAAGCTTTGATAAATTATTTGAATTAGCAGAAATTCTTGGAGCAGAAGTAGGTGCCTCTAGAGCTGCAGTCGATGCAGGTTTTGTTGACCACGAAAGACAAATAGGACAAACAGGTATTACCGTAAGACCAAAATTATATATAGCATGTGGCATTTCTGGCGCCGTACAACATAGAGCAGGAATGGATGAATCTGCAATGATTATTTCTATAAATTCAGACCCAAAAGCTCCTATAAATTCTATAGCTGATTATGTTATTATTGGAGACATTAATGACGTAATGCCAAAAATGATTAAAAAATATAAAGAACTGTCAAAATAATCCAAAATAAAAGAGAAAAACAATTATGGCTAATTTTTATTTAGACAATGAAATATTGAAGTTCCATTTGAATCATCCAATGATGAAAACGGTTGTTCGATTGAGAGAACGTGATTTTACACAAAAAGATAAATACGATTTTGCTCCATTATATTACGAAGATGCTATTGACAGTTATAATAAAGTAATGGAAATAGTAGGAGAAATATCTGCAGATATAATTGATCCTAATGCGGAATCTGTCGATAGCGAAGGTCCTCAATTAATTAACAATAGAGTACACTACGCTGCAGGAACTGTTAGAAATCTACAAGCATTAAATGATGCTGGACTTAATTCATTTACATATCCAAGAGAATTTAAAGGTTCTAACTTCCCTATATTAACTTATGTTATGGCCGCAGAAATTCTTTCAAGAGCCGATGCAGGATTTGTGAATATATATGGATTACAAGATTGTGGAGAAACTATCAGAGAGTTTGCTTCTCAGGAAATAAAAGAAAAATATTTGCCAATGTTTGCCGAAGGAAAAACAGCAGCAATGATTCTTACTGAGCCAGATGCTGGCTCTGATTTGCAAGCAGTAAGCCTTTCTGCTAAATATGATGAAGGAAAAAAAACATGGTTACTTAATGGGGTTAAACGATTTATAACAAATGGAGATGCTGATATATCTTTAATATTAGCTCGTTCTGAAGAAGGAACTTCTGACGGAAGAGGATTATCTTTATTCCTTTATGAAAGAGACAAAACGGTTACAATAAGACGTATTGAACATAAATTAGGTATTGTAGGCTCTCCTACATGTGAAATGGTATTTAAAGATTCTCCTGCACTTATTATAGGAGAAAGAAGACTAGGGCTTATTAAATATGTTATGTCTTTAATGAATGCTGCTCGCTTAGGAATAGGAGGTCAATCTGTAGGTATTGCAGAAGCATGTTATAGAGAAGCTCTAAAATATGCCAAAGAAAGAGAGCAATTTGGAAAAAAAATAAACAACTTTCCTGCTGTTTATGAAATGCTTACTAATATGAAAGTAATGATTCAAGCAGCAAGAACTCTATTATACGAAACGGCTATACATGTAGATGTATATAAAACATTTTCTGCTATAGAGGAAGAACGTAAACTTACTCCAGAAGAAAAACAATTAGCTAAAAAATCACAGAAATATTCAGATATATTTACACCTCTTATTAAGTTAGTCGCTAGTGAGTATTGCAATAAAATAGCGTATGATGCAATACAAATACATGGAGGAACTGGCTTTATGATGGATTTCCCTGTCCAAAGATATTATCGTGATGCACGTATTACTTCTATTTATGAAGGAACTACTCAACTCCAGGTTGTCGCTGCAATTAGAGGTGTTACAAATGGAACTTTCTTAAATATTATTAAAGAAGAGTACCAGCCAAAAGAATTAAAGCCTGAACTTGAATTTATGAAAAAAACATTAGCAGAAATGACCGAAGAATATGAAATTGCGACAAAAAAGGTTATAGAAACTAAAGATAATGAATTTCTTGACTTTCATGCAAGAAGATTAGTGGAAATGGTAGGAAATATTGTTATGGGGTATCTCATGATTACAGACTCTAACAGAAATGAAGAACTAAAAAGAATGACTGAAATATTTATCAAAAAAGTTAAATCTGAAAATAAAAACATGTTTAACTATGTTATGGAAAGCGAACAAAAAGATATTCCTTCATTTAAATATTATATCTAAAAAATATTAGAGATGCTTACTTTTGAAATAATAAAAGTCAGCATCTCTTTTGCTTCAGAATCCTATTATAAATTAGGAAAACAGTTACAAAAAACAAAATAAATACTAATTTATGTTAAAAATAGTAACAATTATAGGAGCAAGACCCCAGATAATTAAAGCGGCTGCAATAAGTAGGACTATAAAAGAAAATTATAAAGATAAAATACAAGAAATTATTATTCATACAGGTCAACACTACGACCACAAAATGTCTGAAATATTTTTTAATGAATTGGGTATTCCTAAAGCAGATTATAATTTGAATGTTGGTTCTTGTTCTCATGGAGCACAAACAGCACTTATGCTAAGTGGTTTGGAGGAATTATTTACTAATATTAAACCTAATTGTGTATTACTTTATGGAGACACGAATTCAACTATAGCGGGAGCATTAGCTGCATCAAAAATGTATATTCCAATAGCACATGTTGAAGCAGGATTGCGTTCTTTTAACAAGCTAATGCCTGAAGAAATTAATCGAATAGTATGTGATCATGTTTCTACAGCCATGTTTTGCCCTACAAAAAATGCAATAGAAAATCTAAATAAGGAAGGCTTTAACCATAAAAATAGTTCTCCATACTCAATTGATAACCCTGCAATACACCATTGCGGTGATATTATGTACGATAATACTATTTTCTTTTCTGAAATTTCAGAAAGGAAAAGGGGGCTATTAGATAATTTGAAAATAAATAACCAAAAATACATTCTTACAACTATACATAGAGACACTAATACTGATAATAACGAGAGATTATATTCTATTTTTAAAGCAATTCTCGATATTGCAACTACAAATAATATTAAGATTGTTATTCCTTTGCATCCACGAACTAATAAAATTATAAATTCAGAGGATAATCAAAATATAAAAAACCTTATTAATAGCACAAATCTTATACAAATAATAGAGCCTGTATCTTTCTTAGAAATGATTCTTTTAGAAAAAAACAGCTATATGATCATAACTGATTCTGGTGGAGTCCAAAAAGAAGCTTACTTCTTGAAAAAATATTGTATAATTTTAAGGCCTCAAACAGAATGGGTCGAAATAGTTCAAAATAAAGCAGCAATTATTGCAGATGCTAATTATCAAAAAATTATTGATGGATTTGACTTGTTTAATACAAAAAAACAAACAAGCGATTTCGATGAAATATTTGGAAATGGAAAGGCTGCTAATTATATCTGCGAACAATTATTAACCATTTTTAAATAATATATAATTATGCTAGAAACCATATTAAAACACAGAACAATAAGAAAATATGATAAGAATAAAGATGTTGAAAGTGAAAAACTAAACAAAATACTTGAAGCTGCCTTTAGGGCTCCAACAACTGGGAACATGCAAGTGTATAGTATTATTGTTAGCAAAGATATTGAAATGAAAAATAAATTACTACCTATTCATTTCAATCAGCAAATGATTGTTGAAGCTCCTGTTATATTAACTTTTTTTGCAGACTTTAATAGATTTAATAAATGGTGTAATTTAAGAAATGCTAAACCTGGTTATAATAATTATATCTCATTTATGACTGGAGCTATTGATTCTTTATTAGCCGCACAAAATGCTTGTATTGCAGCCGAAGACTTAGGGCTTGGAACTTGTTATTTAGGAACTACTACTTATAATGCAGATAAATTGATTAACCTGTTTAACTGCCCTAAAGATGTTGTTCCAATAACAACATTAGTTATTGGCTATCCTTTGGAAATACCTGATTTAACTGACCGATTACCTGCAGAAGCAATAGTGCATTATGAAACATACAAAGATTACTCTGAAGAAGATATAAACAGAATATACGCAGAAAAAGAAGCCCTTCCTCAAACAAAAGAATTAGTTATTCAAAACCAATTGGAAAATTTAGCACAAATATTCACCAATAAAAGATATACAAAAAAGGATAATGAGTTTTTCTCTGAAAAGTTTATGAACATTATAAAAGAACAAAATTTTTAGATAAAGACCCAATATTAAATTCAAGAATATCCTCAATTTAGAAGTCCTTTTATATTTTTTACGTTGAGAGATAAACTCTATTTTAAGTCCATAATATTATTGTGTCTTTCAATTTTATTTCAAATTAGCTATTTATATATTCTTGCTAATTGTGATAAATATTTGCTATATTCAATATAATTAATACTTTGAGACCGTTGCAAGGCAAATTTTCATAAAATAATTACATAAATTATTAACAAATAGTTGTTTATGTTAAATAATTTTGTATATTTGCAGCATGAAAGTAGAAATAACAGCACAAATAG
>Ga0209417_1003000_pt1 | contig 23918 bp, 19 predicted proteins | sample RifGroF2_FD_184002 | JGI IMG/M metagenome (GOLD analysis project Ga0209417, IMG submission 184002) | Groundwater microbial communities from Rifle, Colorado, USA - Groundwater F2 (SPAdes) (version 2) | ecosystem: Environmental > Aquatic > Deep subsurface > Groundwater | place: Rifle, Colorado... | reverse complement strand
CCCCGCGCCGCCCGAAAGGGGGCGGGCGGCGCGCAATGCTTACATTATTCCTCAAAATTTCAGCTTTCTTTTTTAAAAAGCATGAACCATGAACTAAAAAGGGCGCTTGCGACAATTTTTATATGTGAACAGATTTATGTCATCACTCACTCCTGCCGTTTCAAAGACGAAATCAAATTGTCGTATTGATCAATAATTTTTTGCAAAACCTGGCGGATTCCATCTTCTCCAGATAAAAGTAAGCTTTGGCCATTTTGCGTCAATGGTACTAATCGCAATTTTCTCCGGAGATCACCGCCACCATTAGAGAATTGAATATCAAAATCCGGCCCTACAAGGGGCTGCCAAAAATCTTGTAGCTGTTTCATTAGCGGCAATGCTGAACCTCCGTCATGACTTCCATAAAAATCATTTTCAACATATTCCTCGCTAACATCTTCAGCGTTTGCTCCAACGGCCTTTAAAATATTACCGATACGAAATTTTTGTGCTTCATCTTTAGGAAAGTATTTCACGAGACACTCCATAACAGAGGGAGCTATAAGTCCGATATTTTCCAGTCGGCCACCTTCGCCATGTTCTAAAAACGCTTCTCTCCACCACGGTTTTTGAAGATCGAGTATGGGCGTGTAAGAACGAGCAAGCCCTGAAGGTTCAGTGTGTGTTTGAAGTACCGCCGAATCATTTCCATAGAAAAATACTTTTCGCCCATAAACTCTTTCTTCCACGCGCACAGCCACTCCTTCACGCGCCCCTTTATCTTTTAGATAAGTAAATACTTTTCCGGAAAACGTATCCAAAAAAACCTGCTCGTCCATTTTTGCAATAGTTGCTTTATGGGCTTCATCCCATTCGGGGTGTTCATCTATTTCTGTTTTTAATTCATCAAGTAATCCCATAAAATAAAAATTAAGAATTTAAATTAACAAGATGTCGTTCGAAATCCGCAATAATTGGATTACCACTTTCGTCTATCACTCTAATCAAAAGTTTTTCACTCGCACCCCCGAGACTCCTCGAGGCTTCGTAAGCTCTCCATATTTGATATTCTCCAATTCCCACTTTTACAGATTCAGTTGTTCCGTCTGCTTTATAAGATAATTCAGAAACCTTCGTACGATTTAATTCCTCAAATCTTGCTCGATCAACCGTTACAGTTAAATTTTTTCCGGAAAGTCTCACACCCTTTACGCTTTCGCATCCCCCAAAATGCCGAACAGATCCGGTGTTTTGTGCAATACCTATTTCTCTAATACGGTTTCCGTGCGTTTCTACTTCATTCGCATATCTAGGATTGCGCATAACATCATCAATAAGGCGTTCTTTATATGTTTTTATAATTATTCCAATGTCTGCCTGTGTATCAACTGATAATTTATCTAAGATAGCTTTGAATTGAGGATCGGCCAGAACTTCAGCCATATCCATTTTGCCCTTTTTACAACGCTCCAATGCTTCCAAAAGCTTGCCCGTGGGAGGTTTCTGTCCTTCCAGAGGTCCAAAAATTCTATATATTTCTCTAAAAGCCTCGGTGCGTTGAACTTCTGAAAAACGTTCAGCGGTCATATCAAGATTATCCGTCAACCGGATCATGTAATTCATTGGGTCATCGAGGAGTGTAACTTCTCGGTATTGTAGGCCAAGCATTTCGTCTCCCTTTGTCGTTAAATCAACTCCTCGTCCTCTAAACTTTCCTTCGACTGTAATTTCTCCGGTTACCGGCCTTCTGAATTCAAAAGTGTCATAAGCAATACCGCCTTTCGATAATTCAGCCTTCATTTTTGTTTCCACCGCTTCGGTGCAAACGACCTGTATTTTTTCTTTCCTTCCTGCGCCGGAGAAACGATGATATATATGAACAATATTATCCGCATCTATTATGAATTCTCCATGTGCGATCTTAATTTTTGCATCCCGAAAAATTTCAACTTTATCAGCCGAGTGGTACAAAATACCATTTTTAAAATCAAACATGAGTTCATCAAATTTTGCCCCTTTCGTGCCAATAACATCCTTCATGATAGCGAGGAATTCATCGGTTGCGGCAATTTCGGCACCGATCACACCGTGAAGCGCTTTTCCTAATTCGCCGACTTCGGGATACCCGAAGTCATGATATACCGCCATCATTCGCATCATGGTTACACTCTCCGCTTTTGAAATCCCATATTTTTTCATCATCGTTTCGACGATTTGCGGATTATCGCGCATCGCATTCTCCATGTGATGTTTTACATTGAGAGAATGGTCAAAACCATGACTCACATACTGCTCGGGGTTTTCAAAATGTTGTTCCAGCGCATGGCGCTCGGTATAGGCACGCAGTTGCTGTAGCGCTTCGTCCGGGACACCATCAAGACCCTCAAAAATTTTATTGAGTTCCGCCTGAGTTTTTTTATCGCTGATAAAATCAATTGATTGCTGGTACGCATTAATCTTCTGGGTACGTGTTGCCTCATCAAGCTGAGAGAATCTTGCTTGAAGATATTTATCCAATACGGCTCGCGAGCGGTGGGCTTGATAAGCAACTTCATTTTCAAAAAGCTGCAATGTTCCTTTAGCGTTAAACGCGAGCACTCCTTCCTTGGATTCGCGGATTTTTTTGAATGATTTTTCAGGAAAACCGTCAGGATATTTTGTATTAAATTCATCAATAAATCTCTGAAGTCTCGCACCTTTCAATTTAAATGCCGCTTCGAGTTCCGGGGCGATCTGAATTATTTCTTTGCGGTGAGAAAGGACGCGTATGCTTCCTTGCAATCTTTCGCTTTTTTGGAGAGCGCCTTTGTACTCCAGAAATTCACGAATGGCACCGGAATCTTTAATGCCAGCCTTCGCGAGATCATCCGGAGAAAGTTTTGCGAGCTCACGCGAGTTTTTGCCCCCAATAGCTTCCAATTCGGAAACTTTTTTCCCTCCGATGGTAAAATCTTCAAGTCCTTTTGAGGCTTTAGCTAACTCGTCTCCCATTTCCGAAATTTCTTTTCCTAATCTTCCTGCGGTTCCCACCTTCATATTTTCAAGCAATCTGCCGGGAGCACGCAATAATTTCCCCGTAGCGGAAAGGGCTTCGCCGGGAAGCCTTGCAACGCCATGAGAAAATTCTCCGGCAAACAATCTCGCGCCGGTTCCGGCCGCTCGCAGAGACGCGCGTGCGACACCCGCGCCCGATGCTCTTGCCACAGAATAAGCAATGGACGCGGCTTGCGCACCTTTTGCTCCGGCGCCTATTCCTGTCGCTGTTAGAAGTACGTTGAGCGCAACTTTTCCAACTCCTTTTCCGACTTCACCTTTTTCAAAATTTTCATAAGCAATAAGCGCTTTACCCATCTCGCGCCATGCATTTCCGGCACTCGATAGAGACCATTCGCCGGTTTGCGGATTCCTTCCGATGAGTGTACCGATACCGGCAATCGCATCTACCGGATGGGCGATCATTGTGGCAACGCCGTTGACCAATTCACCGGCGCCTTCAATGACGCCCGAAGGGAAATCAATGATTACATTTGCTCCAACTTCTGTAATGACATTGAGAACGGGAATATCTTTTGTCACTTCCTTTAGCCATTTACTTGCCGGATCGAGCAACATGCCGCAGACCACATCTTTTGTGAGTAAACTCCATCCTTCTCCAATTTTTCCAAATACAAGACCGCCGGTCGCATTCCAAAGATTGGGACGGTCAATGCTGATCGCATCAAGCGACTGCTTTTGCGTTACAAGACTCGCTATTGCCTGTTCATTGGCAAGATTGTTTTCCAAAACATTATCCGCGACAGCGGCATCAACCGTATCAATGGTTTGCAGAATTTCCGCATATTGCGCCTCTATTTGTTCACGCTGGGTTCCATTTTGTAGTTTTGCAATTTCTAATGCTTGGATTGAGCCGGTAAGTGCTTCCATGCCCGGATTTACCGTATTGGCGAGGTATGTATCAAGGGTCAATAATGTTGATTCTGTTTCGCCGCGTTTTCCCTGCAAAGTTTGTTCAGCAGAACCGAGCTCCGTTTCGGCGCCCTGTGTTTGAAAAATGGCAGCATCAACATTTTCTTTATGTCCTAAAAGTTCTGCCTTTTTTGCCTCAAGTTGCTCTCGTTGCGGTGAGGGGGGGGTATTTGCCAGCGCGTCATCAATTACGGCAACCGCAGCTTCAAGCTGTCCGTTGAATTCTCCAAACTGATCAGAGTGAACTTGAACCTGTTCTCTGGATGCAGAAATTCCGGCGAGCCCTTGAACCAAATCATCGTGATAATCGGCCATGGCATCTCTCTGGCCATACAATTTTTGCTGCTGTGCCTCCAATGCGCGATATTGTGTTTCATTTTTCTTTTGAGTTTGTTCCGCTTGAGTACCTTGCTCATCAATTTCCCGAAATTTTCCGTCACGTTCATCAATTTTTTGACGTTTCATGGTGTCTCCGGCTCCATTTAATTTCTGCCCGTATTCGGATAGCGTGCGTTTCTTCTCCTCTAGCTTTTGCATTTTTTCATCGAGTGTGCGTTTCAGGGTTGAAAGCTGGGTTCTCAACTGTTCGGTTTCCGGATCGTCAACAAAAGGGCTGCCGCGCAAAAATACGCTCCAATCATTTTTTCCTTCTTCAAAACGCTGAAAAGCCTGCTGAAAATCCCCAATATTTACCGAAAGCGATCCGACCTCCTTGTGCATGTCAGCGCTCTGCATATTGAATTTTGCCAACTCCTGCTGAATACCCTGCGGTGTCTGCAAGCTGGCTTCATTGAAATTGGTATCTTTGATTTCAATTGCTGCTGATTCTTGCGCGGCCTGTGCCGCATCGACCGCGCCTTCTTTTTGTTGCTTTTTCGCCTCAAGGATTTCCGCCGATGGCGTGTAACGCGCAATGGTTTCACTAACTTTCTGCAACATGTCGCGCTTGTATTTTTCAAATTCATCTTTGCTTAAGCCGACTTCGGCATCTGTGTCATAACGTTCGACAGATGTACGCAAGTATTGAACAAGATTATCGTGCAAAGAATCCTGAAATGATTTTGGCAAATCTTTCAGGCGATCTTTTGAAGACTGAACCAATGTGTGAACTTGTCTTTCAAATGCTTCAAGGTTTACCGGTTCCGGTTTTTTCTTTAAGGATTTTTCACCTTCGGCAAGCGAAGGCCCCGGTTGGGTTTCTCTTTTTTCAGGTTCAAATCTTGGTGTTTCTTTAGACATTTTTTGTTTAAAATTTTGAGATAATTGAATCCGCAATTAAAACATCGGCATTGCCATCAAGAAATATTTCAAGTTTTTTGGTAAATTGCGGATCAATTTTGTTTATTTTTGAAAAATATTGTTTCTGATCATTTTTTGAGTTTTCGATGATATCGAGAATTTCCGTGAGGGCATGCTCGGGTAAATTGTCCATTTGACTCAAAAGTTGATCTCTCTCTTGAGAATTCAAGAGATAGAGAGATGAAAGCTCCCTGCGAATTTTTTCTTTAATTTGAGACATAAAATGTGTTTACAAAATCTTATTATTTTATCATATTTATCTGTAAAGTTCAATCCGTTATTGCTAAAAAGGCACGAATTTTAAGCTAGTTAACCTGTTAAAAAGGCTGTTTGAAAAGCGAAAAAAGGGTTAAAGTTTTGAAGAATGAGCTTTAAAACCAACCCCTTTTTCTATGATGAAATATATACACGACACGATACAAAATACCAGCCGTAGCATTTTTAAAGGGTTCACACGTCCGCAAAAGAAAGCGGTTACCGAAGTGATTCGTGGACTGTTTGTAGCCGGAGAGCCGATATTACGAAGGCTGGCACAACACCCCGAGAAGAGTTCAAAAAGGCAGGGGGACAAGTATTCGTTTCATCTCGGCAATATTAACTTGCCGGATGTTGTTGATGAAATGGCTTTGAAAAGAGCAAAAGCCGAGGTGAAGAAAAATACGATCATTGCATATGACCTAACCGACATTTCAAAAGAAGCGGCCGAAAAAATGGAAAAATTAACATGGGTGCACGATGGGAGCACAAATACCATACAGCCCGGATATACGCTCCACGGCATCGGTGTGAATGGGCTTCTTTTAAAGTTGCGCGTACATGAGGGAGATATTCATACCGTCAACCAAACGCGCAAAGAGATCGTGAAAAATCTATCACGGTCATTCAATGGGAAAGGTATATGGGTTTTTGACCGTGGCAACGATTGCAAGCAATGGTTTGTCGATCTTCGTCAGGAAATAAATACGCAGTTTATCTGTCGTCTTAGGGAAAAACGGCTTGTTGTGATTAAGGAAACAGGTGCCATAATGAAACTCAAGGAACTTCCCGAAGGAGTTTTTGAAATATACCTCATGAACAAAAACAATACGCGGGTTGATAGACGATATGTTCATACACTGGTCATCCGGAAGCATCTGCCAAACAAGCCTCCGATACGTTTACTGTGCCATCTTCATGACGTATACACCTCAAAGGAAATCGTCGAAATGTATCTGCAAAGATGGGGAGTAGAGAACCTATTCAAACGCGCAAAACAAAAATTCCTGCTTGAAAAAATCAGGGTCTTAAACTACCAAAAGTTCGTCAATCTTGTTGCATTAATCCAGTTCGTCACAAACGTTTCCACAATCAGCTTTTTCAATCTTCAACGGCTCACAAATTCTTTAATTTCCGGTGCCCTTTTGAGCTACCAGTTTTTCATCAAAAGGCATACGCTCTCATTTAACGTTGATTCATTCATTACTTTTCTTCAACAATCCCTCAAACCGTTCATCTTTCACGCCGAAAAGCCTCCAAATCAACAAAATCTCTTCTCAAAACACCAATTAGGAAAACTCGTGCCTTTTTAGGTTATTGGCCAAATCTCGGATATTAACAATGATAAAGCACCCTTTTTAGTTCATGGTTCATGCTTTTTAAAAAAGAAAGCTGAAATTTTGAGGAATAATGTAAGCATTGCGCGCCGCCCGCCCCCTTTCGGGCGGCGCGGGGAAAGCGTGTGGGTGCGCCAGCGTGCGTTGCCCCCTTTCAACGCACGCTGGCGCAGTGTCCCCCCCGTAGTCAGTTTTTCAAAAAATCACTGGAGGCTAGCCTCCAGTTCCTCTAAAATAGGTTCGAGCAGAGTTGTATAACTCCACCACCAAAATCTTATCTATTTAATCTCCAAACTTTCCACCATGTTGACACAAGTATCTGTTACGAATGTGTCTTCGTTTGGTAAGAAGCTTGCTGTTGCAATATATCCGATGCCGTCTTTGACTGCATAAACCTGAATGAATTTTAAGGTGTTCGTGTCGGGTGAATTTCGACCTTCGAAATAATTTCTGTAAGCTGGAGTGAGTTGGCCTCCGACGAATATTTCAACCTCTTTTTGTTCTAGGAGTGTGTAATCGATGAGCGTTTCGGAGTGCTTCTTTAACATTTCGATTGCGTAATCGCCGTTGCTGATTTCTCCGACCGTGTTTCCGACAATGTTTACATTTGCCAGAAAATCTTGTTCTTTAATGTTGTTTCTGAATGCGACGAGAGTGTTCGTCGGATAATCCGATGTGAATTGGCTTATAACTTCCCAGTCGTTGGGAACTTCGAGTGAAAATGAGTTGGTCGAATAGACATAGTAAGTTGGGTTGGTACCTTGTTCCGGGGTGGTCTCCTCATTACTGCAACCTGAAAAGGCGATTAAAAGTGCGACTAACGCGAGAATTTTTTTCATTTTGATATTTTTAATTCTCTTGAAGTTTAACGCTTTTTCTTTGTGAAAGTAAGAGTTTTGTCTTTTACGCCGATTTTGATTGTGTCGCCTTTTGCGAACTCTTTTGTGAGGATCCCGGTTGCGAGACGGTTTTCGATTTGTCTTTGGATTTCTCTTTTAAGCGGTCTTGCGCCGAATACAGGATCGAATCCATCTTCGGCGAGTTTATCTTTTGCTTGAGGTGAAACTTCTATTCTGATTTCTTGGCTTGCCAATTTCTGTTCGGTCTCTTTTAATAGTAAATCTGCGATTTGTCTGACCTCTTCTTTTGCGAGGGCGTTGAAGATTATGATTTCATCAAGTCTGTTTAAAAATTCCGGGCGGAAATGGTTCTTAAGTTCTTGCATTAATAGGTCTTTTACATCTTCGGACTGCGATTCTTGTATGAGTTTTGAACCTATGTTTGATGTCGCGATTATTATGCAGTTTTTGAAGTCTACGGTTCTGCCTTTTGAATCCGTTAATCTCCCATCTTCGAGTACTTGTAGAAGTATGTTGAATACGTCCGGGTGGGCTTTTTCGATTTCATCGAGTAAGATTACGGAATATGGTTTTCTGCGAATTTTTTCGGTTAATTGTCCGCCTTCTTCGAAACCGACGTATCCCGGAGGGGAGCCGATTAGTTTTGAAACGCTGTGTTTCTCCATGTATTCGCTCATGTCCAGCCTTATCATTGCATTTCTGTCTGCGAAAAGTTCTTCAGTAAGGATTTTTGTAAGTTCGGTTTTGCCGACGCCGGTTGGGCCTAAGAATAGGAATGAGCCTACCGGTTTGTGCGGGTCTTTCAGGCCGGCTCGCCCGCGTCTTATTGCTTCCGAAACCGCTTTGATTGCGTCTTTTTGGCCGATTACTTTGTTGCCAAGTTTTCCTTCTAGTTTCATCAATCGTTCCATCTCGTTTTCGGTGAGTTTTGTTAGAGGTACTCCTGACCATGAGCTGATCAGTTCGCGGATATCGTCGGATGTGACTTGTCCCAACGTGGTTGATGTTTTTATCTTGGACTGTTTTTCGAGTTCTGATTTTTGATTTGAAAGTTTTTCAATCTCTTTTTTTATCTCTGCGGCTTTTTTGAAACTTTGTGCGGCGATCGCCGACTCTTTTTCTTTTTCAAATGATTTTATGTCTTTTTCGATCTTAAGAATTGATTCCGGTGCGTTAAGTGTTTGCAAGTGCACTTTCGCGGCGGATTCGTCTATGAGGTCTATGGCTTTATCAGGCAAGAATCTGTCGGTTATAAATTTGTTTGAAAGTGTGACTGCGGCGATTATCGCAGAGTCCAGAATTTCGACTTTGTGATGGGCTTCATAACGGTCTTTTAATCCTCTTAAGATTTCTATCGCGTCTTCGACTGAAGGTTCTTTTACTTGGATCGGTTGGAATCTGCGTTCGAGTGCCGAATCTTTTTCAATATATTTTTTGTATTCGTTTAAAGTTGTGGCTCCGACAACTTGCAGGTCTCCTCTTGAGAGAGCGGGTTTGAGCATGTTTGCCGTGTCCATTTGACCTTCTTGGGCGCCTGCGCCGACGATTGTATGAAGTTCATCGATAAATAGTATGATATTGCGTTTTTCTTTTTCGATTTCGTCGAGGATTTTCTTGATTCGTTCTTCGAATTCGCCTCTGTATTTTGAGCCCGCTATTGCGGAGCCAAGATCGAGGGCTACCACCCTTTTATCTTTGAGTGTTTCCGGGATATTGCCTTTCACGATTCTTTGAGCCAGACCTTCGACGATTGCGGTTTTGCCTGTTCCGGGTTCGCCGATTAAGACGGGGTTGTTTTTTATGCGTCTTGAAAGGATTTGGATCATTCTTTCGACTTCAAGTGCGCGACCGATTACAGGGTCGAGTTTGCCGGCGCGTGCCATTGAAGTTAAATCTTTGCTGAACTTGTCTAAGGTTGGTGTATTTGTCGGTTGCGAATCCGCCGTTTTGCCATCTTTATCAGGTTTTACTTTTGAAAGTATTATTTGTTTTAGTTTTTCTTCCGTGAGTCCATGTTTTGAAAGGATCATGTGGGCGAGTCCTTCTTGTTCTTTAAGGAGGGCAAGAAGCATATGTTCCGGACCGACGTAGTTGTGGCCGATTTTTTTTGCTTCTTGAAAAGCTTCCCGAAGGACGTTTTTCGTTTTTGGTGAAAGGTCTATCTCGATTTCAGATTGATCGAGCGGTGTAATTTTTTTATCCGGGATGTTCTCTTCGGTGTAGTTTTTCAGGTCCGTGGTGTTGAGTTTCAGGTGTTCAAAAATTTTGTTCACGACCGGGTCGTCGGCTTTTAAAATACCCAAGAGAATATGCTCGGTGTCTATCCTTTTTTTACCTCTTGAAACTGCTTCTTCCGCGGCGGTTTGTATTGCGCGATTGGCCCTATCCGAGAAATTGTCGGCGATATTAACTTCTTCACGGTGTTTCCTGCCCGGGTGGGGAAGTGTTGAAAATGGGTTTTCTCCGAAAAAGGAGTCGAACAGCGAGCCTCCTTCGAAAAACGAGTTTTGGATTTCATACTCTTCTGTGCAGTGATTGCACAGAAGGTGATCTTCTTTTCTTCCGTTGCGGGTGGTGCTGAATTTGATTTGCGCGGGTCTTTTTCCGCAGTTATCGCATAAAGGTGTCATAAATTGAATGTAGTTAATTTTGCATGTTAGCACTCAAAAGTATAGAGTGCCAGTTTCCATGAGTCAAGTATGACTTTTATATCTATAAATTATAGCATGAATCTGGGTAATTGACAATACGATGATTTTATTGTAGTATCTTGGCGATTTACAAATGAATTATGAAAGAATTATTGGTCCCGGCATTGGCTTTAACGGTAGGATGTTCTCCTTTTGAAGTAACCACTTTGAGAGCTCAAGATTGGGCTGTGGATGAACTTAGTTGTGGTGATGATAGAGTTGGTTATATCAGATGGGAGATTGGGAGCAGCGTGAATTTTAAAATCGGGATGGTGTCCGATAAGGCGGATTTAACCAGAGCGGAGATGGCGGATGTTGTGGATACGATTTCCGATGCCTGGCAACCATTGTTGGAACAATACGATATAACGCTTAACGTTGATCGGGAAGATAGCTCTTATGCGGACATGTATTGTCGTGATTTGTACGGAGATCAATCGGCGATTAATGATGCGGGTGATGTGGTTATATGTGTGTCGAATGCGGGCGGTGATATCCCTTTCGGAGCTTCCGAGTCCGAGGTTGACGGGGAAGAAGAATCTTTCGTTTGGACCAATCCGTTTAATCCGGATCGTTATATTTATGGATCGACCGTGCGTTTGCCTTACGATTATTTCGTTTCTGATGATGAAACTCGTCGTTTGGATGTTTTGAGAGAGCTTACTTCTCATGAGATGGGGCATGTGCTTGGGCTCAAACATGCTTTGGATTCGGATACTTTAATGAGTGCGTCGGGGCTTTATGCCACTGATGACGCTTATATTCCAAATCCTGATACCGAAGGGTATGGTATTGATTGTGTATATAAAGATGAGTGTAGAGATGAGATTGAAGTGGAGGAAGCGGAGGACTAGACAGTGTTCACATATATTTTTTGCAGTTCAAGGCACGACGACGAAGTGATACCGGGAAGTATTGAAATACACAAAATCTGTAGCTTCCCTTCGGGTTGAGGCACATAACACATCTGTCTTCTGTGTTACTCGTTGTTTCTGTACCTTTTAGGTATAGCGCACTTCTCGTGTCGTGAATCCAGACATGTTATATGTGAACACCGCCTAGTTGAGGAATAAAAAATCCGCCTTTTTGATGTTTATATGTATCGAAAAGACGGATTTCCCGAATTACTTTTTAAAAATAGTAATAAAAATAATTATTGAGAGAGTTTGTTTCTTCACCTCCGCCGATAGAATATTCTACGAATGCTTCCAGGTAGGAGCCATTTTCGATAATAGATTCCAGTTCTTCGTTCGATAATTCGACCGTAACCGTTTCGCACGTGTTATGTTCCGGCATTGTGCCAATCCCGGCGTATTTGTCCTCTACCAAGGTGTCAAAATTTCCATCAGCCGAGACTATGGAGAACCTGACCGTCCCTATTTCGTCACCTCTTGTCGCAAATCCGCAAACTTCGGCATAAAGCTCGTTCTCGCTCAAGCCCGCATCTCGCACCTCGATATCCGGCAAGATTGTGATCGTGTCGGTTTCTTCCGTGCCGGCAACCGAAATCGTCAAGTCGTATTCTTCGTAAGCATATATTTCTATCCCGAATTCCGCCGTATCAAATGATATGTCTTCGCATTCGCCCCCTTGTATGTCTGCATATGCCTCTTCGGTGTGTCCATTCATTTCAAAAAACATTCTTGCGTGCGCTCGTTTTGTCGTATCTGTTGATGTATTGCAAATTGGTGTCGATACCGTCTCGTAATCAGAGCTGATCGTCGTGTTGTCTATTGATAATATCGACGGGATTGTGAATGTATAGCTTTTTTTGTTCGTGCTGCTTGCGGCGATTGTCGCGATGCTGCTTGTTGGGTAAGAAGAATACCCTCCGGCTATTATTTCAGCGCTTGTTGCGGCGTCCAATGCAACCATGTTCACTGTATAGGTTGCGCCTTGCGTGAAACCGGGGGGTGCATATACCGATATGCCGGCCTTGTAACCGCATGTCACACTTGTATACAATGTAAAGTTTCTATCCGCGCTTTCATATACAACCGTGCCGCCGCTGTCGGTGTAATTGTAGTATATAACAATTGCTTGGTTGCTTGCCGGTGGTGTCCCGCTCCAGCAAATTTCCGCTTCATGCACTCCAAAATACATATTGCAATGTACGCTATCGCAATCTCCCAGGCTTGTTATCGAATAAGCGCTTGATACCAAGCTTGCCGTTGCGCTTGTACCGGTTGTGGTTGCGGTTGTGGTTGTGGTTGCCGGCGCAGTAGCCGTGATTGCGGTTGTCGATTTGGTTTTCGTTGTCGCTTTTAATGCGCCGAGATAGTTTGTCGATGTGCCCAATATAAGCACTATCAACAATAAGCTTGCGGCGATCCCGCCGAGAATCCATTGTCTTTTGTTTCTCATGTTTTTTTGGTTATGTGTTTTTTGAGATTTCATGAAATATATGTAAAGTTTATTTGTTGTCTAAAAATTTTTCCGCGTTTTTCTTGATGATGTCTATCTGTTCCATTTCCGCTTTTCTTTTTCTTAAAGTCTCCAAAATGTTTCCCGATGAACTGTCTTCGTTTTCGGCAAACAGCGATTTTATAGAAGTCATCGCTTTATCCATTTTGGCTTTGTCGAGCGCTTTTGCCTTGAAAAGTTTTATGATTTTGTTGTCGGGATCGCGCATCAAAAGCCTTTCGCAAATCTCTATGACGTCTTGATATTTTCCGCCATTGAACCACATGCCTATCAGTTCCAAAACGACGTCTTCGTCTTTTTTGACCATTAAAGATTTTCCATTCTCTCCGATCAGGACGAGATGACCGGCTTTTCTGTGCATTAAGAATTGAACATATGTGAATCCAACCACTATCAAAGCCATTGCCTCTATAAGCATGTTCATTTGCAGGAAGAAGTTGAATGCGGCGTGCATTCCCATCGCTATCAAAAGACCGGTTAGCAATTTTTGATATCTTACCGTAACACTATTTTTGATTCCGGTGATTTTATTTATAAAGTTCGCCAATGTGTGGTTTTCGCCGGTCCATTTTTCTTGTTCAACTATGTTTTGTGAAAATTTTCCAAGTCCGTAAAAATAACCGAAAATCGATGAAAATATCATGTGTCCGCATACGGTGAAGCTTGATCTGAATACTAACGTGGAGAACAGATCCGCCATGCTTCCGGAAGACATAACCGAATAGAAATACAAGATGTTTTCCGAGAAAGCGAATCCGAGTGCGGCAAGTATGCTGAATTTGACGGCGTCGTTGATTGTCATGATTTTCATTTTCGACACATCCGCGATTCTGACTACGCCCATTTTTACCAACTCTTCCATAATTCCGACTACGATGAAAGTCGCCAGAAATCCTATTTGCAAATTCTCCGACGAGATATTTTGATCTATCCAAAGATAAACATCCCATTCGGGGTGAAATATCCATAAGTATTGGATGCCTATTAACGGGAGTACCGTTAATGTTCCCAATAGGAATACTTTAACGAGCGATTTTATCGAGTGCTGTTTTCTTTTAAGCATTATTTCGACCCAGATGAATACCGGGGCGAGTGCCAGGAGTATCGCTACCAATATTTGCCACCAAATGATTCCTTCGAACATTTTTATGTTTTTTTGTTATCTATGTATTATACAACGTTCGCCGTGCCGCGTAAAGTGCCTTTTGGTTGCTTTTTGCTTATCGCGGTTTATACAATGCCGTTGTTTAAAATTCTTTTATGCGTGTTGGAATACTTTCATTTCGTCCTTTGGATAAACCCATCTCTTATGAGGAGGGGAGGCTTCGTACTGCGGTTAGAGAGCTCGGTTATAAGCCGAAAGTTCTAAGAGCGGCCAATTGCGAGCTTTATTTCGATAAAGCCGGGCTTACTCTTTATTACTTGGGTAAGAAATTCCCGAGTTTGGATGTCGTTATCCCGAGAGTTTCAATACTGAATAACGTTGATTTGCAATCTTCGGTTGTCAGGCAACTTGAGCTTGTTGGTATGCCCGTTTTGAATAAATACGACGCGATTGTAAGAGCGAAAAATAAACTTAAGACGTTACAGATACTTTCTCATTATGGGATCCCTATTCCCAAAACTGTTGTTATCGGTTCTCGCGACGATTTGAAGTCCGCTATAGACAGGGTGGGGGGTGCTCCCGTGATTTTGAAATATCCTTTCGGGTCTCTGGGATCGGGGGTTGTTATTGCTGAAAGTTATCGTGCGGCTTTGTCCACACTCGATTTACTTTGGAGTTCGGCCGTTACCCAAATTATGCTTGTTCAAGAATATGTTAAGGAGTCAAAAGGTAAAGATACTCGCGTGTTTGTTGTCGGCGGAAAAGTTGTCGCGTCTATGCAAAGGTCTGCCAAGAAAGGCGAATTCAGATCAAACGCGGCTCTTGGCGGTAGTGGTAAAAGTATAGAAATAAGTGATGAATATAAAGATATCGCTATAAAATCCGCCGAGCTTCTCGGTCTTGAGATGGCAGGTGTCGATATTATTACGACAAATAATGGTCCGGCTGTTCTTGAAGTTAATTGCAATCCCGGTTTTGAAGAGCTTGAAGAAGCCACGAGAGTTGATGTTGCCAAGGCGATAGTTGAGAGGGCCGTGGAACTTCCGGTTGCGTAGTATATAGTCTACGCTTTACCCTTCACATGTATCAACGAAAACATTGTGATCGCTATAATTGAGAGCGCGAAGCCCCATCCGAATGTTGCCGCTGGGCTGAATGTTTCCCATAAAATACCCGCGATGAAGCCCGCAGGCAGTTCCATTAATCCAACCGCGGTGTGGAACGAGCCCAATGCCGTGGCTTTCAATTCCGGTTCCGCCAAATCTACGGTGAAAGCTCTTTGACTGGCATCCAGCATAGAGAAGAACATCCCGTAACCGACTGCGCATATAACCAACCCTGTTATACCCGATGTGATCATCAAGCCCAATGACGTTGCGGCGAATATGGCGTATCCTCCTATCAATATCGGTTTTCTGCCAATTTTATCGGATAAAGAGCCGATCGGCATGTTCCATATTGCGAATGTCAGATAAAAGATTGTGTAAAGCATGATCGCTTTGATATCCGTGAGTCCCAGGTCTTTGGCTTTTAACAGCAAGAATGCATAACCGTAGTTTCCGAGAGTGAAAATCGCGGATATTAGTATGAAATACTTGAGTTTTTTTGGCAGATTTTTGAAACTTTTTTTAAAACTTAGTTTTTCTTGTTCTTTAATCGCCGCTTTTTCTTGTTTTTTCTCTTTTACCAATAAAATAGTTATTACGGCGATAATTCCCGGGATGATTGTTGCGATGAACATTTTTTCGTATCCGAGAATCGGGAGAAGCATGAGGGCGAGGATGGCTCCTATAACCGATCCGACTCCATCCATCGCGCGTTGGAAGCCGAATGCTTTGCCTCTTACGTTTTCGGCACATGATTCCGCGACCATCGCGTCACGTGGCGCTTCTCGCATCCCTTTACCGGTTCTTTCGGTTATTCTTATGAAAAGTACGAGCGGCCATGTATTGGCCAGTGCGAAGAAAGGCTTTACCAAAGATGAGATCGAGTATCCCAGCAGGATGAGAGGTTTTCGTTTGTGCGTTTTGTCCGAAATGTAGCCTGAAAAGACTTTTAATAAAGAAGTCATTGCTTCCGCCGATCCTTCAATTAATCCGACAATATATGCCGGCGCGGCGAGTGTTCCCGTTACAAAAAGAGGAATTAACGGAAAAATCATCTGGCTTCCCAAATCGGTGAGCATGCTTACAAAGCCGAGAATGATGATGTTGGTGGTGAGACCCTTGAAGAAAGAAAGTTTTTTCATTTCGATTTGTCTTTTGATGTTTGCGTGGTGTTTGTTTTTCTTAGGCGTATGGAAAATGATTCTAAGGGTTGTTGCAAATCAGATAACGGTATACTGATGTGGATTTCCAATGGTGATATCTTCTCTACAAGTCTTTCTATGGCTCGAATCCACATAGGCTTCGTAGAGGTTCCGAGTATTTCTTTACTTGCCATAAAGTATTATAATTTTTCCCGATGCATGAAGCCAGTTTATATAAAAAACTTGGAAATAACACTGTGAAATGTGGTTTGTGTAATCACTTTTGCTTGATCGAGGCTGACAAAAGAGGTGCTTGCGGCGTGCGCGAGAATCATGACGGCAAGCTTGTTTCTTTAAATTACGGCAAGTTGGTTGCCGAGCATATTGATCCGATTGAGAAGAAACCTTTTTTCCATTTTTTGCCCGGGAGTCAGGCGTACTCGATATCTACTGTCGGGTGTAATTTCGGGTGTTTGTTTTGCCAAAATTGGGAAATTTCGCAATCTCCAAAAGGTGGCGGTGTGATCGATGGTGAAGTTGTTAAACCTGAAGATGTCGTGAAGGCGGTGAAGGAGAATGGTTGCGAATCGATTGCTTATACTTATGTCGAGCCGACGATCTTTTATGAATATGCGCGAGATGTTGCGGTTTTGGCTAAGAAAGAGAGGATTCGGAATGTTTGGGTGAGTAACGGTTTTATGTCGCGAGAGATGCTTGATGATTTGATTGAAAACAACCTGATGGATGCGATAAATGTGGATTTAAAATCTTTTTCCGAAAAATTTTATCTGACAAAATGTAAGGCTAAAGTTGAGCCTGTAAAAGAAAATATTAAGTTTTTGGCAAAAAGTCCCGTTTGGCTCGAGGTGACAATGTTATTGATTCCGGGAGCGAATGATTCTGATGATGAAATTAAAGGTTGCGCGGATTTTTTGGCAGATATTTCAAAAGATATTCCGTGGCATGTTTCGGCTTTTTATCCCGCTTATAAAATGATGAATAGTGCGCCTACTCTTCCGGAGACACTTGTAAAGGCGAGGGATATTGGCTTAAAAGCCGGTTTGAAATATGTTTATATTGGGAATTTACCTTATCTGAACGGTGAAAATACGATTTGTCCGAAATGCGGAGAGGCGGTGATAGAGAGAATGGGTTATAGCGTTAGAAGAAATGATAACAAAGGAAAGTGTGTTTCGTGCGGAGAAAATCTGGAAGGAATTTGGTGTGAATAGATAATTTCGTGGTAAAATTGCAGGTGATTTAAAGATTTTTTATGCCTTTGATTGGCGCTTTCATTGTTCCGCATCCTCCCATAATAGTTCCTTCGGTTGGTGGTAAAGAAGGCTTAAAGCCGATTGAGAAGACTGTTAAGGCGATGGTTGAGGTTGCGAAAATCGTGGCTGATTTGAAGCCGGATACTGTTGTGATTATTACTCCGCATGGGCCGGTTTATCCCGATAGAATAAGTATTCGGATGCCTCTTTCGGGCAAGTTGAAGGGCGATCTTACTGCTTTTGGTTCAAGCGATGGGATTGAGGTTTTAAGCGATTCTTCGCTTGGAGATAAAATTTTAGATGCCTCTTTGGGCGTGAAAGTTGTTTCTATTGATGATGAGGAGTTGGACCATGGAGTTTTGGCTCCGATGTATTATTTGAATAAATCTCTGGGTGGGAAATATAAACTTTTGAGTATGAATATATCTTTTGCCGGATATAAAATACATTATGAGTTCGGGCGGATTTTAAGGAGTATTTTCGATAAAATTGATGGAAAAATTTTGTTTGTGGCTTCCGGTGATTTGTCTCACGCTTTGACCAAGGATGCCCCGTGCGGGTTTTGTAAAGAGGGAGCGAAATTCGATAAAAAACTGGTGAAGATGATTGAGAAGGGTGATGTTGATGGGGTATTGGCTCTTGATCCTTTTTGGGTTGATGATGCAAAAGAGTGCGGGCTAAGGTCGGTTTGTACCGCGCTTGGTGTGATAGGGGAGAGCGAGAAGTTCAAGGTGTTGTCGTATGAGGGACCGTACGGAGTGGGGTATTTGGTGGCTAGCGCAAGGAACCCCGCTTAGCGGGGGCTCCTTACTCAAATTTCTAAGTTCGAATCTATGCATCCGTATTGCGAATTGGCATTCAGGGCGATAAAAACTTATCTTGAAAGTGGTAAAATTATTGATTTGCCGAAAAATGCTCCTGCTGAACTTAAGACGAGGGAGGCCGGGGCTTTTGTTTCATTGCATTTAAAAGATAAGAGTTTGAGAGGTTGTATCGGTACTTTTTTGCCGACTTGCAAATGTCTTGGCGATGAAGTTATTCAAAATGCGATTTCTGCGGCGACCGATGATCCGAGATTTATGCCGGTGATTGCGTCAGAGCTTGAAGATTTGGATATTTCTGTTGATGTTTTGTCGGAGCCTGAGAAATGTGAAATCGTGGATTTGGATCCGAAAAAATATGGAATCATTGTTACTTGTGGTGGTAGGCGAGGATTATTACTGCCTGATCTGGAAGGTGTGGATACGGTAGCGGCTCAATTAAAAATCGCTTGCAGGAAGGCGGGGATAGATTATGAAGATGAAAAGTTTGAGGTGGAGAGGTTTACTGTGAAAAGGTATGCCTAGTAGTTGGTTAGGCGCGGAACCGGTCAGGTCCCACGAATTCTTCTAAGGTTTGTCCTTCTTCTCCTTCCGGTATTATGAACGGTGCTAAAGGTCTGGTGAAACCAGCTCTTGTTTCTCTTAAAGCAAGTTCCATTATTTCTTCCGCACTATTTTATCGATCAATCCATATTTAAGCGCGTCTTCGGCGCTCATGAAATTGTCGCGATCAGTATCTTTTTCAACTTCGGAAACTTTTTTACCGGTGTGTTTCGCGATGAGTTCGTTTAAGCGGGTCTTTGTTTTCAAGATGTGTTTTGCGTGAATTTCGATTTCGGTTGCTTGACCTTCAACGCCTCCAAGAGGTTGATGAATCATAACTTCCGCATTTGGAAGTGAGAATCTTTTACCCTTAGCTCCTCCGCAGAGAAGTACCGCGCCCATTGATGCGGCCATGCCTACGCAAACTGTTGAAACGTCGCATTTCAGGTGTTGCATTGTGTCATAAATTGCCAATCCCGCTGTTACATGACCTCCGGGGCTGTTTATGTACATGGTGATGTCTTTCTTTGGATTTTCATTGTCCAAGAAAAGAAGTTGAGCGATGATCAAATTTGCTACGTTCCCATCTATTGTAGTGCCCAAGAAAATGATTCTGTCTTTGAGTAGGCGAGAGTAGATGTCGTAAGATCTTTCACCTTGTGCTGTTTTTTCGAGTACGGTTGGTACCAGGATGCTCGATTGGATTGGTGCGTAAGCCTGTTTTGTTTTTGTCATAAAAATTTTAAATTTATGTTTACTGTGAAATTATACCATTTTTTGACGGATTAATTAATGAGGAGGTGTTGACGCTCGTTTTACATATTTTCTAAAACCTTTCTTCCGTTTACGCTTGCAATATCCGATAATTTTTCCATATCGTAATATCGGCAGTTTTCGATTAGGAATACGAGTTCTGTGAAAATATCTCCGTCTATGAACGGACAGAAATAGTCGTATACATTATCAACTCCGAGGGCGACATTTATTCCGGCTTCAATCAATTGAGGAACAGGTGCGATTGAGTTGTGAACCGGAGCCATTTTTTGCCTTAGCTGAACGCCGTCTATCATTGATCTTGGACAAACGATTACGCTCATTTTCGACTCTTTGATGAGTTTGATAACTTCGTTCATGTAGTCATCTTTTTGTGCCGCCAAGGAACAACAATGAATCGCGTTTACGCGTCCTTGAAGCTTGTGTTCTATAACTTTGCGGGCGAGTAGTTCCGTGTCTTTTTCGTCCGGGTCATTGTTTTGATCTATATGGACATCGACGGTTTTATTATGCTTTTTTGCCATTTCGAAAATGTAGTCCAAATGTTCCGCTTGATTCGGTCTGTCGCGAGAGGGGAGTCCGCCGAGTACGTCCACATAAGGTGCGGCTTTCTCTATCCATTCGCGAGCTTTCGGATCGAGTGCGCCATCAAGTATTTGCGAACAAATTTGGATTTTGATCTTGTCCTTATATTTTTCTTTTAATTCGAGCGCCGCTTCAACGCACATCATTCCGACTGCGGTATCTACATCTATATTTGTTCTTGTGATTGTCGATCCTTGAGCGATAAATTTCTCGACGCTTATGGACATTCTTTCCACGAGATTTTCGTGCGTGTAACTCTTTTTAACATCTTTCCAAAGTCCCCATTTTGCCTCCATGCTTGCCAGCGTCATGTCGAGTGTTTCGGGTGTTACCACGTGTGCCTTGTCAAAATGCGCATGGCAGGAGACCGGACCGCCTTTTTCTTCGATCTTCTTTTTGAGAATTGAAAGCAGATCCCAGTTTTGCATAAATTATTTTTTAATTAAATTCTTTATTTCAGATTCAATTTTAGCGAGTTGCAAATTCCCTGTTCCTCCTTGATGCGTGGACATTTTCAGCCATTTAGAGATTTCTTTTTCGGTGACTTTAATTTTATTTATATTCGTGCCGACCTCTCTGTAAGCATCGCGAAAAGTCATACCTTCTTTAACTTTTTCAAAAGCTTTGTGGGCGGCAAATAGCCCTGGGCATCCCAACATTGATTTCATCAAAATTTCTTTATTTGGTTTTATGTTTTCTAAAATTACCCCCATGGCATCAATCGACATTTCCGTGTATTTCAAGCCTAAAAACAAGGGTCTTTTAATCTCTTGTCCGTCGCGATGATAGCCGGAAATTTTATTCAAAATATTCATCGTGGTTTCATTTCTGCATGCCAAAACTGTCGCAGTTCTGCCCCTTATAAGTTCCGCCACGTCGAGATTTTTCTTTTGTGGCATTATCGAAGAGCCTGTCGCAATCGAATCATCCATTAAGAAGAATTGGAATTCTTGTGTTGTGAAGAATAGAAGGTCGCAAGCAAGCCTGTTTAGGGTGAGCATTATTTGCGAGCATGCTTCGAGTACGAGCCCTTCGATTTTTCCGCGGGAGTTGTGGCAATAAATCACGTTGTTTTGCGTCTTTTTGAAGCCGATTTCGCGGCTTAGCCAGTCTCTATCAAAATCAAAAGGTGAGCCATATCCCGCTCCTGAGCCCAGAGGATTTTGGTCCACGATGTTATCTTGAATTGCGATTAAGAGCTTTGCGTCGTCGGTCAAACTTTCCGCGAAAGCGCCCATCCATGTCCCGACCGTTGTCGGCATGGCTTTTTGCATATGCGTGTAACCCGGCATTGGTACCATTTCGTGTTTTTTTGCGAAGTCTAAGAATTTGAGTGCGAGCTTGAGAGATTTTTCTCTTATAAACTTCGTTTTGCGCTTTAAAAACCATCTCATCATAACAAGCACTTGATCGTTTCTTGATCTACCTGTGTGGATTTTTTTACCCGTGTCGCCAAATCTTTCTATTAAATAATCTTCTATTTTAGTGTGGCAATCTTCATCTTCGAGCTTGAGTGCAAATTCTCCTTTCTTATATAAGGCGAGAATTTCGTCGAGTCCTTGTTCGAGTTGTTTCAGCTCTTTGTCGGTTAGCAAATTGTGCTTATTGAGCATTCGCGCATAACATCGTGAGCACCACACATCGTCCGGAATCATTGCTTGGTCATAAATGATGTCTTCGCCTGCGTTGAACTCTTCGACAACTCTATTCAAGACAACCTCTTTGTTCTTGAACCATATCTTTTTCTTTATTGCCTTGGCCATTTTGTTTTGGGTTAGAAAAGATGTTTTCTGGTGTATTTTACTGTTTTGTATCGCCAAAAACAACAGTTTGCAAAAATTGATTTGACAATGTGTTTTACCCTGCTAAAATACATCCGCTCTTAGGGGGCAAAACCCCTTACGAACATCATTGTTCCTTAACAATTTGAATGTAGTAGAGAAGTCACGTCAATTTTTTCAAATTTCGTCTCTCGTTTATTCGAGGGATTAAATATTTTTGGAGAGTTTGATCCTGGCTCAGGATTAACGCTGGCGGTGTGTATAATACATGCAAGTCGTGCGTCCCGCACTTTGCTTTCAAGCAAGTATGAAAGTAGCTTGAAGGTTGGGTGTGGGACGCGGCAAACGGGTGAGTAACGCGTTGGAATATGCCTCGCACTCAGGGATAGCCCACCGAAAGGTGGATTAATACCGGATGGTCCCGCAAGGGTAAAGCTTTTGCGGTGCGAGAGTAGCCTGCGCAGTATCAGCTAGTTGGTAGGGTAACGGCCTACCAAGGCTATGACGCTTAGCTGGTCTGAGAGGATGATCAGCCACAATGGGACTGAGACACGGCCCATACTCCTACGGGAGGCAGCAGTAGAGAATTTTTCGCAATGGGGGAAACCCTGACGGAGCAACACCGCGTGATCGATGAAGGTCTTCGGATTGTAAAGATCTTTTCTGAGGGACTAATTCTGAACGTACCTTAGGAATAAGCACCGGCTAATTTCGTGCCAGCAGCCGCGGTAATACGAAAGGTGCAAGCGTTATCCGGAATTATTGGGCGTAAAGCGTCCTTAGGCGGTAAGTTAAGTCGGATGTTAAATTCAAGGGCTCAACCCTTGATCTGTATCTGATACTGACTTACTAGAGGCTCGTAGAGGCACATGGAATTCTGTGTGTAGGGGTAAAATCCGTTGATACACAGAGGAACACCAAAAGCGAAGGCAGTGTGCTGGGCGAGTTCTGACGCTCCAAGACGACAGCGTGGGGAGCAAACGGGATTAGATACCCCGGTAGTCCACGCCGTAAACTATGGATGCTAGGTGTTGGCTCATCGACCGAGTCAGTGCCGTCGCAAACGCATTAAGCATCCCGCCTGGGAAGTACGGTCGCAAGATTAAAACTCAAAGGAATAGACGGGGACCCACACAAGCGGTGGAGCATGTGGTTTAATTCGATAGTAAACGAAGGACCTTACCAAGGCTTGACATCTCGGGAATCCTGCCGAAAGGCGGGAGTGCCGTAAGGAACCCGATGACAGGTGCTGCATGGTTGTCGTCAGCTCGTGCCTTGAGGTGTACGGTTAAGTCCGCAAACGAGCGCAACCCTTGTCCTTAGTTGCATTTTTTCTAAGGAGACTGCCCTGACTTAGTTAGGGAGGAAGGTAGGGACGACGTCAAATCAGCATGGCCCTTATGCCTTGGGCCACACACGTGCTACAATGGTCGGTACAGCGGGAAGCCAAGCGGTAACGCGGAGCCAATCCCTAAAAACCGATCTCAGTTCAGATTGAGGGCTGCAACTCGCCCTCATGAAGTTGGAATCGCTAGTAACCGCGCATCAGCCATGGTGCGGTGAATATGTTCCTGGGTCTTGTACTCACCGCCCGTCACATTCTGAAAGGTGAGGGTGCCCAAAGGTCCCCGCTCAGCGGGGGACTAAGGCAAAATCATTGATTGGAATGAAGTCGTAACAAGGTATCCGTAGGAGAACCTGCGGATGGAACACCTCCTTTCTAGGGAGTTCTATTCTCCGCTCTGCGGAGAATCTCCTAGGTCGATGTCCCGCAAGGGATACATGAGAATCAGTAATGGTTTTCAAACCCCGTGACGATGGGGTTACCAAGAAGGTTTCTCTATTACATTCAGATTGTTATGGATTGTTATTTTTATTTCTCTCTAGCCTACCTACGCAGACCCGCCAGCGTGAGCTGGCGGATGAAGTGTGTCCCGCATCTTCTTGATGTGGTATCTTTTGGGCATGGAATTCAAG
>Ga0209417_1002995_pt1 | contig 23937 bp, 25 predicted proteins | sample RifGroF2_FD_184002 | JGI IMG/M metagenome (GOLD analysis project Ga0209417, IMG submission 184002) | Groundwater microbial communities from Rifle, Colorado, USA - Groundwater F2 (SPAdes) (version 2) | ecosystem: Environmental > Aquatic > Deep subsurface > Groundwater | place: Rifle, Colorado... | reverse complement strand
CTACTCTCCAGAGTATTTGCTGTCGTGGAAAGAGAAACTCCTTATGTTAATACAGTAAGATATTTTAAGTAAGAATGTTAAAAACTTATGAGAAAATTATTTGCTTTAACCATAGAATACCGGCAGGCAGGGGGGTAAATGAGTTGAAAATCAATGAACACATACTTTTCGGAGTGGACTCAACATTTCTATTCAAAAATTCTCTTTGCGCTCTCTGTGCCTTTGTGGTTCATTTTACACCACAGACGTTTATATTAATTAGAAAGTAGTCCACCTTACAATCGAAAAGTATACCACTTAGTCGTAACAGAACAACCAAAGACTATCGGTTTAAAACAAAATATCCCGGAATGATTCCGACTTCAAAATGATCGGTTTCATCCCCTGAGCTGTTGTACACATATACCCATCCGTTGCTGAGGTAGTTACCTGCATCGCTAACGTAGATTTGATTCTCCGGATAGATAAACAAGGCGTAGAAGTTGCGATCACCTTCAGGGATAAAGGCAGTTTTTGGTAATTCAGAAAGGCTGATATCCATGCGGAACACCCCATGATTTAAAAAGTAAAGATTGTTCTTCTGATCAAGGCAAAGGGAGGTTGGGTTATCGGTTATTTGCTCAAATTCAAACTTTTCGACCCTTGTCAACGAAACGGGATCTACTTTCCAAAGCGTGGCTACTTCCTCATTCAAATAACCACCTGAACATAAAACCCATAAATATCCATCACTATCAACCACCATGCTGTTGGGTTCTTTTCCTACCTGAATGGAATCGATGAGTTGATCTGTTTCGGGATCGATCACCATAATCATGTTGTTTTCAGCGGTTTGATTGTAATTGGACCAATTGGCCACAAATACCTTTCCTTCTGCCATGACCATGGATTCGCTGCTCCGTCCTAACGGGATGTGTTTGATCACTTCATTGGTCAAGGGGTAAATCACGGTAATGTACTTGCCATACAAATCGCTCACATAAGCCTTGTGTTTATTGACGAACAGCATATTCCGGGGTGATTCAAACCCTGTAATCTTGCTGATGAACTGAAAGGTTTTCCGGTTGATGGCGTAAATAAATCCCGAATTGTTAACCACCACATAAGCCGTATCTCCATTGATGGTCATGCTTTGCGCCACATCGCCCAGCGGCACACCATTGGCCCGGTAAAATACCGATTGCTCCACTGTTTTTGTCAAAGGATCGTAGGTGCTTAACGAGGAATTAGCATAGGTGAAATTGCCCTGATTTAGAATAAATACATTGTCCAAAAACAAGACTATGCCAGGTCCAGGAGTCTTTTTTTCATTACACGCAACAGCCATGATGAGCACCAGGAAAATCGCTACAAGTTGTTTCATATTACAATTTTATTTTAACAGTTAAATCGGCATATCTTCCGGGCATAGCCCGGTAGACTACAGCCTGATAATCTACATCGAAAACATTGTACATTTTAATTCGCGTTTCCAAATCCAACTTCCGTATTTGAAAAGTCCTGCCAACTGTTATATGGTTGAGCCAGTAACCGGGTAGCAGGTTTGAAAAATTCTTTTGTGTATCAAGTGTGGTGGCACGTTCACCGGTATAACTGACATTCCACCGGACAAAATAGGGTTGATATCCAAGTGAGATGAATCCATTTCCCTGGTGAACAGGAATGTAGGGAAGCTGAACCTCGTTCTGACTTTGATCAGTGGACTGTGTAAAAGCATATTGAAAAGAAGTACCCAGTTTCCAGTTATGCACATTGGCCTGCCAATTGAGCGATGCTTCCAATCCTTGTGAAACCACCTCAGGGATATTCGCAGGAACCCAATACTCAAAATCGCCTGGAAGCCACAATATCCAGTCGCTTATAGAAGAATGATATCCGGTAATCCCGATGGAAATCGATTGTCCGGCCCACAAATCATGCTTGAAATCAATCCCGGCTTCCAGCTCAAACGCCTTTTCGGGAAGCAGGTTGATGTTTCCCACGGGATAAAAATACAGCTCGTTCAGGGTGGGACGTTTGTAGTTTTGCGAGACATTAAACCGGATAAAAATCTCTTCTTTTTCAAAGGGTTTGTAGCTCGCACCAAAATAGGGTAAAAGCGGCAAAAACGAATCATCTGAATATTCCTCACGAAGTAACAGTTTCAACGCAAGGCGATTGAAGAATGTTTTCTCAACTACAGCCATAGCCAATACCCGGTTGCGGGTTTTGAGGCCACTATAGTTAAGGCTGTTTACCGACTGATGTTCCAACTCCACACCCGTGGTCATCAAAAAACCCTTTCCCAACTCCACGATCACATCAGCCTTAACAAAACCGCTGTTTATCAAATTTTTAGAATCAATATCCTGCGAAATCGTTTTGAGATAATAATGATAGTTTTCAAAAAAGTAAGCCCCTTTCACCTGCAATGCCACTCTTTTGCCGGATTTCTTCCATCCAAGAATGGTCCGTGAAGTCATATCCGTTTGGTATTCTTCCTGCAACTTAAACACGTTGGTCATGATAGGTGGCAGATCGCGGTCCGACCATTGATTCCACGACATCAGGTAAAGCTGCTGATTATCCTTTAGTTGAATGCTGAATTTTTGCAAAAATCCCACATTTTCAAACCCGGCATTTTGTTGTTTCATGCTTTCAGAAGGCAACATGGAATTGTTAAAATAGACAAAATCGTTGTCGGACGTTTGCCGGATGATTTTTGTAAACGAACTTACTTTACCCCGTTTCAGATGGATGCCCAAAGAAGTAAGGTAAGTATTAAAGCTGCCCACCGTTTGTTCCAGTTGAATGGTTTTGTCAATTTCGCCCGTAATAAAGTTACTCGACAAATTCACACTACCCCCCAAGGCACCCCCTGATTTTTCGAGAGAAGCCCCTCCAAACAGCAAATCCACATCAGTAAAAAAAGCCATAGGCACCTGCGAAAAATCCACCTGTCCCAACATGGGTGAATTGAGTTGAAACCCTTCCCACAGGACCTGGGTATGAGTTGATCCCGAACCCCGAAACGACACGGTGGATAAAGTACCGCGACCATAGGATTTGATGTAAAGGGGAGTTAACGCTGCCAGCAATTCGCCCAGATCCTGCTGTGAAAACTCGCGCATCTGGATGGAATCGATGGATTGTGTCCGCGACTGGTTTCCCGATTCGGGATGATCGGCAATGACCTCAAACTCTTTAAGGTTGAGCGTATCAAAAATAGCCTGACACGACAGTTGTACCGGCACCAAAGCCAGCATCACAACCATCAGAATATAGTTGAATTTCAGGTTCATACCTTACTTTAGCTTCACCAGTTTTGAGGTTAAAATCCGGTTTTCGATCACCAGACGTGCAACATATATCCCCGCAGGCCAATCTCCGGTCGGGATGGTTAACTGCTGTTGGTTTTCTGATTGAAAAACAATCCTTCCTGCCGAAGAAAAAAACGACAACCTTTCAACCGGACTTTCGGACTGAAAATATAAAATGTCCTCGATGGGATTCGGATAAATCAGGAAATTGTTCTGTGCATCGACCAGGAGAATTCCGGTATTGTTCTGGTTATGAATCACTCCCACGGCATCCAGGTCGAAACCACCTGTTTCGAAAGGCGTTGGCCAGGGGTCGTTAATGATCCTGCCTTCCTGATCAAAACTCTGCCAGGGTGGTGATAGACTTCCCACCACATCCACCAACCTGATGGCCACAATGTGATTGATATCCAAACCGCTCTCACCCGATAATTCGTTTAAATCAAATGGAACGCCATATCTGCCTCTGTATTTTCCCGCCAGGTTGTTCAATTGTGTGGCGTCCAATAATCCAAAAGTTAGCACCTGAGTCTCCGTTTGGGATAATGAAGAGGCCGGAAAACGAACAAAATTTTCACCATCGGAACTTACTTCCACAAAAGCCAGTTCCAGAAAAGTATCATCAAAGGAATTTTCGAAAACGGCAAAATCCCAGCCGGGGCCATCGGCCAGAGGGGTGGTAAATAAACAGGTGGCCACTCCCCCGTCACCCAGGCTAAGCACCAGATCGTCAGCCTTACCGGTCACATTTTCAGGAGTTCCATAAGTTACAACACCCAGCGATTCATTGGAAATATCCATCCAGCCGGCCTGAAATGAACATGTTGAAGCCCAATCCACAAAAACAGTGCTATCGGCAAAGATGGCAGTTGTACCCGGCATTCCGGCCGGAGGCGCAAACTGCGCCTGCAACTGAATAGAAGTCCAGAGTACTCCCGGCAGCAAAATGGCCGGGAGGAACTTTGAACAATTATTGATACACTTTTTCATGGCTTTAAGGTTTCAGTACCACTTTCGCCATTCCTTGTGCCTGGTTGTTTCGTAACGTGATGATATACATCCCATTTTGTAATCCCTCCAAGTCCAGGTTCAGGGTTTTTCTATTCAAATCGGTATTTCCTTCCAAATAAATTCTGCCTTGCAGGTCACAAATTTTCCATTGCGCTCCGGCAAGTTCATCGGGCAACGAAATCCGGCAGACATCCTGGGTGGGATTGGGATAGGCCTGCAGGGCGATTTGAGTGTGAAACTCCTGAACACCAACTGATGAGCGGTAGTCGATGGCTATGGCTTCGGCTGATATCCCCGCATCAAAAGTATTTTGCTCCTCCCCTGCCAAATTATAAATAAAACCGGCACCCAGCGCTGAATAATCCGTTATGGTAATATAAAAAAGGCCGTTCACGGTGTCGAGTTTGGCAGCGGCAATGGACATCGCAAAGGGCTCGACCACAGTTGATTTCTCCAATTCCATGGTTTCGAGGTTCACAGATCCGATTCCATTGTTCATCTGTGTGTAAAGCAGGTTGTCGTAAACGCCAATACCAGCCCCGATAGATTCCGCGTAAGTATAGTGGGTAAATTGTGACAAGTCCGTATTGATGGTGGTTAAATTTCCGGTGGTTGTACCCCATGCCGAACGGTTCACCGTTACAATCTGATTATTCGCCAGATAAAGGTTGTAAATTCCCATGGCTTCGCTGCCCAAATCGACTTCATCAATCAATTCAAACGAATCCAGGTCAATCATGGCCATTTTCCCCGTGATGCTGGTCCAGCCACCCGGAACAGCCACGTAAAGTCTGTTTCCTATAATCAACATCCCGGCAGATTCGTCCGAAACATCGGCGATGTAGCCCAGAAAGGTCAGGTCAGAAGCATCGAACTCACGCACAAAATTTTCTGTAACAGGATAGGCAAACGTGGCTAACAGTCTGCCTTCATAAAGGTCCAGTTTATTCACACCGCTGGCAGCTGTAATGGCCAGACGTTCGTAGGTATTTGCATCATATTTAGCGATGGAATCCTGGGCAGCCACATACAGAAATCCATCACTAATCATCACATCCTGTACACTTTGCGTGAATACCGTTCCGAAATTAACCGATTGGTCAGAAACCGGATCGTAACTGCTCAGTTCTACAAAATCATCCGGATTGGCATAATTGCCACCCGAACCAATCATAACTTGTTTTACGGTAAACGACTGTGCCCCAAGATATGGGCACACCAACAGCATCCCTGCTGCGAGCATTGAGAAAGTAAATTTTTTCATTTGTTAAAAGTTTAAGGTTACTAAAAAATTAAACCTCAAATCTTTACAGGAAAGTTTTTGACAAAATGACTTTGACATCACCATGCTTTTATCCCGAAAGCTTTGATCATCCGTTGACGCAGGCAGGTCTTCTGACTTTGCTCACTCCTGAGGCCTTCCCATCAGCCTGAGGCTGACAGTGACCAGGTTTCAGGAGCACATATTTGAGCTCACAGCAGCGGGAACTGTACAGGTTTTACACCTGTTTCCCTATTAAGTCGTTTATCAGGTCCGATAAACTAACACCCGTATCGGCGACAAAGGTAGAAAATTGTTTTTAGACCGGGATGTTTTTTTCAGTAAATAACAAACTATCCGTTTTGGTTGAACAGAGGCTCATTTTCAATGTATAACCAAAAAATTTAAACCTTTGTTTTCTTGAAGAACAATATTTCATACATTAGCCCCATCAAAACATAACCAATCTTGATGTACACAACTGCTAAAACCAAAAAACCTGCTTATGCTGCATACCTGCTTTTTAATGCTCGCCACACCCCACACCTACTACACATAACAAGGTCTCCAACATCGCAGAAACAGTAACAGATAGCTGATATTTGTCTTTTAGCAATATTCATTAAATAGTTATACAGCAGCTAGTTAGATAATCCTAATGGGACTTACAAGGCGAAGCTGTGAGATGATTGACACCTGGCCTGAATTGCATGTAAATGTATTGGGTGACGAATTAAAAACAAAATTTGACTTTTTTTGGTAATTGCATTTTAATTAAATAAATTTGTAACCCAAAATCCTGCTAATGGTCACTATTGAAAAAATCTGGCACCATGATAATTTCCGTATAGGCATCAGGTTTGGGTTTGATGAAAACCTTAAAATGAAAGCCAGACAGATTGGGGCCAAATGGAGCCAAACCTGGAAATGCTGGTATGTCGACTACAACAAAGAAAACTATATTGAGATAAAGCGTACTTTTGAACAAATTGAGATTGTAAAAGATAAGAACAATGAGCGGCTACCTGAACCTGCTGTTATGCAGCACGAAAATGTTCACATAGCTGAGCCAATCAGCGAAATTCAACCTGTTTTACCGGTTGAACATAAGGGATTAAACCCTGACTTTGCCAGCAAAATTGTTTTTTCGGGAACTGCAGGTAAATACTGGATTTTAAAAGTTCCGTATAACCAAAGTATCACGATGAAGTTGATGGACATAAAAGGAGTTTATTGGAATAAAAGCCAAAAAGCTTTTTTTGTGATGCGGCACGTGAATGTTAAAATAAAGGTGGAAGCATTGCTGGGGATTGGCGAAATTTTTCCGCCGGAATATTTTAACCTGGAAACGTTAGTTACTAATCGGTGCTCCGTTATTGAGCTGAACGAGTACAAAACCGATAAAAAGTGGATGATGTTAAGTTGTCCGCCAATACCTTATTTGATTGAGCAGGTAAAGCGCTGGGAAGGAAGCCGCTACAGCAAAACCAATAAAGCCTATCTACTGACAGCCACACCTGCTATGCTCAATAATTTGCAAAAAATAGCCGGAGAGCTGAATATTTCCATACGCAACAACTTGCCTGACCGATATTTGAAAAAATATAAGGCGGTCAATAAAAAGGGGTCACAGTTACAAAATTTGCGGGAAAACATGCTTCAACAAATACCATTGATGGCGCAAACCTATACCTTGGCCATGATTGATTATATGATGGCACAGAATTACAGTGCCAATTCGATACGGAATTATGTACATTCGTTTAATCTTTTTCAACGGGTGACCCAATACCAGAATCCGGATACATTGACCGAGATTCAGATCGTAAAGCACCTGGCGGGTATGAATGAAAAAGGACTTTCGGCATCGAGCCTTAATTTGTTGATTAATGCGTTGAAATATTATTTCAGAACGGTACTCAAAAGGGATGGGTTCGACATCAGGATCCCCAGGCCAAGGAAGGAGCATCATTTACCTACTGTGCTCACCATGGAAGAATGTGCCAGGATATTTAGTTTTGTAGAGAATCCGAAGCATAAGTTGTTGTTGCTGATGGGTTACGGTGCCGGACTTCGCCGGAGCGAGATTGTGCAATTGAGATGGGAGGATATTTTGTTTGATGAGCACAAGATTCACGTCAGGCAAAGCAAAGGGAACAAGGATAGGATTGTGATGTTGCCCTATTCGATTGTTGTATCTTTGAATGACTACAGGGTTCTATATCCGAGCAATGACTGGGTTTTCGCCGGACAGTACAAAGGGGAGGCATTAAGTGGGCGGACAGTACAGACAGTGATGAGGAATGCTGTAATCAAGGCCGGGCTCGAAAAGAGAGCTACGGTACATACACTAAGGCATTCGTTTGCGACACATTTGTTAGAAACCGGCACCGACATACGTTACATACAGCAATTGCTTGGGCACAGCAGCATAAAGACCACCATGGTTTATACACATATAACGCCCAAAGCGGCGCGGAACATTATAAGTCCGCTAGATATGATACAACCGGATATGATTAAAAAAAGCAAACCCGAATGAAACTTCAGAAAAGTACTATATCTTTGGTGATATATACTAGTTGGCAACAAGTGTAAGAGCGACAGACAACCAGACAGATACGATAGTGATAAATTGAAAGAAGAAAGGATTTAGCTTTTTGACAGGACAGTGCAAATTTGATGGAAATTTATTTTGTTTTTTTCTTCCCCCCGCAAAAAAGAAGAAAGAAACCCCACCCACATTGCACACATTGGCAAAGCCCCACGAGCCAACGCTGAAACCAAAGCTTTGCCAAAGAGTGCAATTTTGCCACCGCACCACTGCAAATTTGATAACTTTGTGCTATGAATGACAGAAAGATAGACATAAAAAATAAACTTGATGAAGGCTTGACTTTTAAAGTTTCACGGTTTAAAGAACAGATTAAGAAAACCAAACCTCACAAACATGACGAGTATTACGAACTGATATTTCTATCACAGGGAGAAGGTTTTCATTGTATCGAATCGGAGAAATATATGGTTTCAAGCCCCGATTTTTATTTTCTAAAACCTGGACAACTTCACTATTGGCAGTTTACCTCAATTCCAAAAGGATTTGTAATTCTTTTTAATGACAATGAGTTTAATGCAGTTAACGAAAACGTGTTGATTGATTTAATCCGTAAACTAACTGATACAACAAGATTAAAAATCCAACCCGACAAATTCCCAATTCATTTATTGGAAGAGATTTTTAACGAATTTCAACTCAATACACAATATTCAAAGGAAATTATCCACGGATTGCTCAAAGCCTTATTCGGAAAGCTATTGCAAATTAAAGAAGACAACCCCCAAATTAAATCATCGCCACAATCAGTATATGAAAAGTTTGTACAGTTATTGGTTAAAGAATGTCCACGGCTACACAAAGTCAATGAATTTGCCGACTTACTTAATATAACACCTCAAAACCTGAATACAATTTGCCGTAAACAAACGAGCAAAAGTGCCAGCGAAATAATCACAAATCAACTATTACTTGAAGCCAAAAGATACATTTTGCATACCGACAACACCATTAACGAAATAGCCGATATACTTTCGTTTACCGATGCCTCAAACTTTGTTAAATTCTTTAAAAAGCATGAGAATATTACGCCGATACAATTCAGGGATAAACATTTTCAATAATACCATTTTAACATTTAAACCTACCACGCCAAAGGCAACCATACATACTATTTTTGCAATATAAATTTAAAAGTATGCGTGTATGGAAATAGTAATAATTTGTTTAGCGGCATTTTTTACAGCCGTTTTAACGTTCTTTTCGGGTTTCGGGCTTGGTACAATCTTAGCTCCCGTTTTTGCAATATTTTTCCCTATTGATATTGCCATTGCACTCACTGGCGTGGTGCATTTTTCAAATAACCTTTTCAAAATTGCATTAGTAGGCAAAAACACTGACAAAGCCGTTTTGTTGCGGTTTGGAATTCCTGCAATTTTAGCTTCATTTGCAGGTGCATGGTTGTTATTGAAAATTACAGTTCTACCAACATTTTTACAATACGAACTCTGGGGCAGGTCTTTTGAAGTTACGCCTGTAAAACTCATTATTTCATTATTGTTAATTGTATTCTCGATACTGGAAATTTCACCCACTTTTCAAAAGGTTCAATTTGGTAAAGATAAATTAGTTTGGGGCGGAATCCTTAGCGGTTTCTTTGGCGGATTATCAGGCATCCAGGGTGCAATTCGCAGTGCATTTCTCATAAAGAGCGGACTATCAAAAGAAGCATATATTGCCACTGGTGTAGTTATAGCCTGTTTGGTTGATTTTACAAGGCTTTCGGTTTATGCTTCGCGGTTTACTTCGGCAAACCTTCATGAAAACCTTACACTTTTAATTTCGGCAACCCTTTCAGCAATTGCAGGGGCATATTTTGGCAAAAAATTGCTTAAAAAAGTTACTTTGAGGAGTATCCAACTCATTGTTGCGGTAATGCTCATCCTCATTTCAATTGCATTGGGTATAGGATTAATTTAAAAATTAAAAATATGAAAACAATTTATAAACTATTTTCACTCATTATTGGTTCGTCAAATGATTATAAGTCCCTTATTCCCCGATTGATTGTTGGTTTAGTTTTTTTATCGGAAGGTATTCAGAAATTTCTTTTCCCTGACCTTGTTGGTGTAGGGCGTTTTACAAAAATAGGTTTTGAAAATGCTGAATTTCTATCCTATTTTGCAGCTTCTTTCGAAATAGCATGTGGTATATTCCTTCTCATGGGTTTGGTTACCCGTTTATCAACTATTCCATTACTCATTGTTATGGCGACTGCCATAGCTACAACCAAAATTCCCAAACTTTTAAATGATGGATTCTGGACAATGGCCCACGATTCCAGAACCGATTTTGCCATGACCATGCTACTAATTTACCTGATTATTTATGGTGCAGGAAAACTTTCAATTGATTCAGTAATCCGAAAAAAGTTGACAGATGCTAAATAGGTTGCTATCTAAATGGTATTTCCCCGTTTCGCTCAAATACCTTTCGCTTATTGCATACATCGTTTTAATCGTATCGGGTCTGATGGCTTATTCCATCGATGCCGCTTTTCTCAAACAATTACGGAATACAAACCTTGGTAACTTAATCGTTTGGTCGTATTGGTGGCCAGCCATTGTAATAGGGGCTATATTTTTTGGGCGTGTATGGTGCATGGTTTGCCCTGTTGAATTGATTACCACTTTCTTTGCCAAAATCGGTCTTAAACGCAAACGCCCATTATGGTTACTTTCAGGCTGGGCAATAACCATCTTTTATATTATCATTCTTTTTGTTGGCATACAAGGTTTTGCAATCCACCGTAACCCGTTCTTTATGGCAATTTATTTGCTGTCTATTGTTGGTGTTTCTGTTATTATCGGTAGTATTTACGAAAAAAACACCTTTTGTCGATACGTTTGCCCTGTAGGTTATTTGTTGGGATTGTATTCACGGCTTTCTTTTTTCGGCTGGCGAGTAAAAGACAAAAGTATTTGCGATACTTGTAAAGACAAATCCTGTATTCACAAAAAATATCAATACAACCTAAACTACAAAAGCTGTGGTGTCGATTTATATCCTGCCAATATTTCGGATAATGCCGATTGCATTTTATGTGCTGGTTGCCTTAAAACCTGTTCAAAATATCAATCTTACACCAACTCCGAACGACCAAACCCACGATTTCAGAACATCGGATTTGCCAACGATTTATTTCAGTTAAAACCGCTACGAATGGCTGAAATGGTTTTCGTATTGATAGTTTCAGGTTTTGTTATTTCCGAAATTTGGTCGGAATGGAACGTAACCGATGCGTATCTTTCGTTTCTTCCCGATTTGATTATAAAACCTTTGGCAATCGAAAGCAAATTCCTGTCAGGCATTTTGAAAGGAACTATAATCTTCGCAGTCTTACCATTCATTGTTTGGTTGTTGCCCTATTTATTCACACTCCTTGCAGGGTTAACAATCAAGTTTAAAGACTATTTGGTCACTTACGGAATTGCTTTTATTCCTATTATTGCAGCAGCCCACATTGGAAAATCCATCTTAAAATCAACATCAAGAATCCCATATTTCGAGCATCTATCTGATGATTTTACAGGCATTTCAACCGCCCGACAAATAATAGACGGACAAATTACAATTCAACAAAATCCCGTTTGGTTAAATACAATGGTTTCGTTGCTTTTAGTCGGTTTTATGATTATTGGCATTTGGTTAAGTATTAAGGTTGTAAACCGTTTAAATCTGAGGAGTGGGAAAGAACGGTCATCAAAATCGTACTATCTGATACCAATAATTTATGGAGGCATTTTTCTGATTATGTTATTAATATGGAGATGGTTTTAATTAAATTTGCATAATTATGAAAATACAAGATAGCGGAATGCCCGAAGAGAAAATGTGGTCGAAGTTCTTCGACCCTGATACGATTTTACAACAAATGGATTTTACACCCGACTTTCATTCCGTTGTCGATTTGGGTTGTGGTTTTGGTACTTTCTCAATTCCCGCATCACAAATGATTAAAGGTAAAATTCACGCTTTCGACATTGACCCTGACATGATAGGTCAATTACAAAGTAAGATTGACCAACAAAATATAAAAAACATCGAACTGCATTTAACTGATTTTATTACCGAAGGTTCAGGTTTGCACGATAATTCCGTTGATTATGTAATGCTTTTTAATATCTTGCATCACAACAACCCTCATCAAATATTAAACGAAGTTTATAGGATTTTGAAACCAAAGGCAAAAGCAGGAATTATTCATTGGCGTAGCGATATGACTACCCCACGTGGCCCGCAATTGGACATCCGACCCAAGCCCGAACAATGTAAGCAATGGGCTAACGAAACAGGTTTTGCAATTGACAAAGAATTAATTTTGGAACCGTATCATTTTGGAATTATAATCACAAAAATTTAAGAATATGAAAATTGGAATTATTCTCGAAACAAAAGAATTAGAAAAAGCTTGGAATGCTTTTCGTTTCGCAGTAACAGCTAAAAAACAAGGGCATGAAGTAAAACTTTTTTTAATGGGCGAAGCTGTTGAATGTGAAGGCTTGACCCATGAGAAATACAATGTTGATGAGCAATTAAAAGCATTTGTAAACGTGGGCGGTGAAATACTCGCTTGCGGAACATGCTTAAAGTCAAGACAACTTAATGAAACCGATGCTTGTCCTATTTCGACAATGATAGATTGTGTAAACGTGGTTGTATGGGCAGATAAGACTGTAACTTTTTAAGCCAACGCTATTTGCAAGCACATTGCCAAAGCCCCACAAGCCAACGCTAAAGCCAAAGCTTTGTCAAAGAGCTTGCAAATCCCAGCCCGAGTAACCGCCTTTCAGGACGGTTTTAGGATTGCCCACGCTCAAAAAAACAAAATAAATTTGTGCTTCGTGGATAGGTTGGTGCAGTTTGACAATGACTTGAAAATAAAAGCTAAATAAATGACAAACAGACGGATATGAATGAACACCAGTTGCCAACACGCGGTATAGTTAATTGCCGGTGCAGTGCGTATTCGAGCGGCACAGCTCGTATCAAAAGTAGTTGTAACTTGAAAGGAAAGTGCTTCGAAATCGGCAACTAACCATACCGCCAAACGTTGGCAACAAGTGTAAAAAAAGACAACCCGACAGCTAGTTACGATAACGACAAAATTGAAATAAGAAAGGATTTAGCTTTTTGACAGGACAGTGCTAATTTGATGGAATTTATTTTGTTTTTTTCCGACGCTCAAAAGAAAATGAAATGAAACCCCAACCCACATTGCACACATTTGCAAATCGCACCAGCCGCACGTAAACCAAAATTTGCAAAAGAGTGCAATCTTCCCACCACACTACTGCTACGATAAAACATTCGTTAATTTATGCAAAAAAAAGATTGGATTATAGAAAAATATATCAATCTTTGTACCGTAAAACAATTTTAGTACAAATTTGATATGAGCATTGATAATACCAAAGAATCAATTTTAAGCGTTGCGAATAAGCTATTCAGTCGCTTTGGGTTCCATAAAACTTCAATGGATGAAATCGCTAAAATTGCGAGGAAAGCCAAAGGTTCCTTATATTATCATTTTGCAAGCAAGGAGGATTTATTTAGGGAGGTAGTATCAATTGAAATGATAAACCTGAAAAATCAGCTGTCTTTTATTGTTAATAATCCTGATTTGACTTCTACGGAAAAGGTAAAAAAATATCTCGTTAAAAGAATGGAGATTCTAAATTCTGCTGCAAATTATCATGAAACGCTAAAAGCTGATTTTTTTGAACATTTTCATTTCATTGATGATTTACGGACTGAATTAGATGCATGGGAAAAAGAAAACCTGAAAAAGTTAATCCTTCAAGGTGTTGAGAGGGGTGAATTTGCTATTATTGGAGATATTGATGTTTTGTTAGACGTATTCATTATGGTTATAAAAGGGCTTGAGATACCCTTTTTTCTACAGAACAAATATGTGAAATACGCTCCTCATTTTGAAGGTTTAATTGGAATACTCACAAAAGGTTTATCTCGATAATTTTTTTTGCACTAAAACTGACTATAAAACGATTTAAGTATAATTAATTTTAAAACAACAAAATATGAACAGATTCGCAGATGGCATAGTGAAATTTAAATGGCTTATAATTATAGCCGTTGTAGGTTTAACCGTATTCTTTAGTTATCAGGCAAAAGACTTGCATATAAACGCTGATATAATAAGCTCTTTGCCCGATGATGACCCTGTTGCCCGGTTGTACAAGGAGATAGGAACACAGTTTGGCGGAAATGATATGGGAATGATTGTGTTGGAAACAAATGATGTTTTTAAAGCAGAAGTCATTCAGCATATAAAGCAAATTACCGATAGCATAAAATATACCAGTGGGGTTTCAACCGTTACAAGCTTAACCAATATTCTCGATATCAAAAGCTCTGAATGGGGTATTGAAATCGGCAAGCTGGTTGATGAGTATGATTTGCCCGTTGAGCAATCGCAGTTAGACAGCCTGAAAAACTATGTTTTCTCCAAAGAGATGTACAGGGGAGCTATTGTTTCAGAGGATGGAACGGCAACCGCAATAATGTTTACACTTCTCCCCGAGGGAGATAAACAGGCTGTTGCAAAAGAAATTAAGGATAAAATTGAAGCATTGGATTTGCCCGAGACAACTTATTTTGGCGGTCTCCCCATGATGATGAACGACATTAACGATTTGATTGTTTCGGATATTGTATGGCTTGTTCCCATCGTTTTCCTCGTAATAGCCATTATTTTATTGTTGAGTTTTAAATCTTTTAGAGGGGTATTGTTGCCGTTGCTCATAGCAGGTTTGGCCGTTATTTGGACAATGGGCTTAATGGCAGTAACCGGGTATGAGTTGACAATTATCTCAAATATAATTCCGGTTGTGCTGCTTGCTGTAGGAAGTGCTTATACAATTCATGTGCTCAATAGTATTAACCACAATAAACTTGCAGACAGAAAACAGGCATTAGTTCAAGCACTTAGATATATTCTGATTCCTGTAATACTGGCAGCAGTAACCACTGCCATTGGATTTGTATCATTTGTTTTTGGGGCATACCTCACCATGATTAAAGACTTCGGAATATTTACTGCGGTTGGTACATTAATCGCTTTAATACTATCCCTATTTTTTGTTCCCGCACTTATCTCTGGACTTTCAATGTATGGCAAAAAAACAGCTATTGAATCCGAAGAAAAGCAAACCATATTAACTCACAAAATTCTACTGCCCTTGGTAAAATTTCTGTTTAAACATCCCAAATATACACTTACAGGTTGGGGAGTTCTGCTAATGTTATGCATTGGTGGCCTAATGTTGATAAAAACCAGCGTTAACATGGCCGACTATTTTAAGAAAGATAATCCAACAAGGATTGCAGAGGATGTTATGCAGAAAAAATTTGGCGGCTCGTTACCGGTATTTGTTGTTTTTGAAGGAGATATGCAAAGTCCAGAGGTGCTGAAGATGATGATTAGTACCGAACATTTCATGAAGGAGGACCCGAATATTGAAATAACACAGTCGGTAGCAGACTTGATTGAACAAATGAACGATGCCATGGGCGAGGGTAAAAAAATTCCCGATGACAAGGCAAAAATTGAACAATTATGGTTTCTGCTCGATGGGCAGGAGGTTATGCCCCAACTAGTGAACAATGACCTAACCAAAGGAATTATCCAATCGAAATTTGCATCGGTTGACAGTAAAGAACTTGAGGTGTTTACTGCAAAAATGAACCGGTTCATCGAGGATAACCCAAACGAACATTGTAAAATTGAATTGACCGGGATGCCTTCTGTGTATGTTAAGCTCAACAGTAGTTTGATAAATAGCCAGTATAACAGTTTGTTGATAGCCATTATTATGGTTGTACTTATTGTGGGCTTGATATTGCGCTCCGCTTCAAAAGGGATTTTTGCCGCCATACCCGTTGTTGCCACTATTATTGTATTATTCGGGTTCATGGGTATCACAGGTATCCCCCTCGATATTGCAACTGTACTTGTGGCCAGCATTGCCTTGGGTATAGGCATCGATTATTCCATTCATGTTATAACCGGTTTCAATAAGCATTTGATAAGCCACGGGGATGCTGAAAAAGCCATAGAAGAAACCATATTGCTAAGTGGGAAGGCTGTAATTATCAATGTCATATCGGTATCAGCCGGATTTTTAGTGCTTCTGTTTTCGCAAATCGTGCCCTTGCAAAATTTCGGCTTACTGGTTGCCATAAGCATGTTTGGCTCCGGGTTTGGGGCTTTAACGCTATTACCGGTTATTTTAATCCTTGTGAACAGGAAACGTAAAATAATAGCAAATAATCATTAACAATTAAAAATAAAAAGTATGAAATCAAGAATTAAAACAGCGGTAATGACCGCTATTATCGTAGCAGGAGGTATTTTTTCTGCCAATGCGCAAGACGCAAGTACAATCCTTAAAAAAATGGACGATGTGATGTACTCTCCCAAAGACATGACAGGGAAAAATAAAATTATTCTGATTGACAAAAATGGGAAAGAGGAAATCCGTGAAGCCACTGTACAACAGAAAGGTAACGACAAGCGTATATTTCGTTTTACTTCCCCTGCCTCACAAGCCGGAATCTCCGTTTTATCATTGCCCGATGATGTGATGTATTTGTATTTACCTGCCTTTGGAAAAGAAAGGAGAATTGCAACCAGCGCTAAAAATCAAAACTTTGCAGGTACCGATTTTTCTTATGACGATATGGAGTCTGTGCTATTCTCGATAAAGTACACCCCAAAATTAGTAAAAACTGAAGGCAATGTATATGTATTGGAATTAACTCCTATCGGTGGTAAATCGGATTATTCAAAAGTAATGGTACAGGTAAATAAAACAGATTATTATCCCGTATCAATGGAATATTACGACAAGGGAAACACCAAAATAAAAGAAGCAAAATACACTTTCAAAAAGATTGGCAATTATTGGAATGCCGCTGAAATTGAAATGACTGATTTAAAGAAAAACCACAAAACCAAAATGCAGATGTCGGATGTGAAATACGACACGGGGTTGACAGACGATGATTTTACTGTTAGGAAGCTAAAACAATAATTGGTTGTTGAGAATGAAAACCATTTCAGGGTACATTTTGACAAAAGTTTTGGGTTGGAAAATTGTCGGTGATTTTCCAACCCTTAATAAATGTGTTATCATTTTTGCACCGCATACTAGTTATTACGATTCTTTGTATGGCAAATTATTTCTAAATGAGATAAGCATTAACCATATCATTTTATCAAAAAAAGAACTTTTCTTTTTTCCGATGAATATCTTAATGAAATGGTATGGTTCTGTTGCAGTTCGCAGTGTAAAAGGTGAAAATACTATTTGCAAGATTTCTAAAATAATTCAAGAATCTCAATCCGTACATGCAATTATTTCGCCGGAAGGGACAAGAAAAAAAGTTATCAAGTGGAATAAGGGCTTCTATTATATTGCATTTAAAGCGAAAGTTCCTATTGTAGTAAGTTATCTGGATTATCAGAAAAAAGAAATTGGTATAAAGGGAGTAATTGATGATATTGAAAATATTGAAACCGTAATGCAACAAATAAACCTTATGTATAAAGATGTTACCGCAAAATATCCTGAAAATTTTTCACTTGAATTAAAAGTATAGAGTATATGAAACAGAATGTAGCATTGGTATTATCAAGCGGGGGCTCAAGAGGTCTTGCCCATATCGGGGTTATCTCAGAACTGGAAAAACACGGGTTTACCATTACATCCGTTTCAGGCTCTTCCATAGGAGCGGTTATGGGAGGGCTTTACGCCATGGGAAAAATACAGGAATATACCAAGTGGGTAAGCTCCTTTAACAAAAGGGATATCTGGGGCTTTATGGATTTTACAATTGCCTCTAATGGTTTATTAAAGGGTGAGCGGGTTTTTGATAAAATGAAGACATTTATCCCCGATATGAATATTGAAGATATGCCCATCCCCTTTGCTGCCGTTGCTACTGATATACTCCACGAAAAAGAAGTAGTTTTTACCAAAGGAAGTTTTTATGAGGCTGCCCGTGCATCCGTTGCAATCCCGGCAGTTTTTACGCCGGTAAAATACACTGATACCATTCTTGTTGATGGTGGCGTTCTGAATCCAATTCCTGTTGAATACGTGTCTCGTAAGAATGGAGATTTGCTGATAGTAGTGAATTTGTACGGTGACAAAAAAACTGATATTCCGAAAGAATCAAATAATAACAATGGATTCTTAAACAGGTTGATGAACACCATATCGACCTTAATTATAACCGGTGACAAGCACAGTGCAGGGTACTACTCACTTCTAAGCGGTACTACATCGGCAATGATACATAGGATTGCAAAAATGAGCATCGAGAAACATAAACCCGATATGATAATTAATATACCATACGATTCGGCAAATACCTTTGATTTTTACAGGACAAAAGAATTGATAGAGTTGGGGAAAAATGCAGCAAAAGAGGCAATAAATTATTATTATAAAAACCTATAAGGGAATGGATTTATCAAAAGAATATATCAATATTCACAGGCTTATAAAAGCAAGCGATTCAAAGCTACTGAAACGCTTACCTAACTTTATAATTTACCTGATTAAACTAATTATCAGGCAAAATGAGATAAATCGAATTCTATCTGTTTACGCAAATTTCGAAGGAGTTGATTTTTTATCCAAAATAATTAAGGAGCTAAATATAAAAGTTGAAATTGAAGGAATTGAGAATTTGCCCGAAAACGGTAAATGCTTTTTTGTGGCAAATCATCCTTTTGGATTTGTTGATGGCCTAATTCTAACAAGCACAGTTGCTAACAAATACGGTGATTTTAAGGCTATCGGCAACAACGTGTTTATGCTTATACCCCATTTAAAAGGGAATATTGCTGCGGTAAATGTTTTTGGAGCGAATCCAAGGGATTATGTTATAGAGCTGGAGAGAGTATTTAATTCTGATATCCCTATCACTCATTTCCCCGCTGGTCTTGTTTCGAGGATTCAAAAGGGAAAAGTTGAGGATAGTGATTGGCAAAAAGGGTTTATTAAAGCGGTTGCGTATCAGCGTAACGTTGTTCCGTTTTATTTCTACGGGCGAAATTCACTTCTTTTTTATTTTATATATATCGCCCGAAAAACTTTTGGAATAAGTAAAACCTTAGAATTAGTTCTATTGCCTCATGAACTATTTAACAAACGAAATAAAACCATAAGGGTTAAAATAGGCAAGCCCATTTCATACAACACCTTCGATATGTCAAGGTCGCACCACGATTGGGCACAATTTGTAAAAAAACAGGTGTATAACTTAAAAAACGCAATATGAAAAAGGTGTCAGCAATAATATGTGCATATAACGAAGAGAAAACGCTAAAAGATGTCATTCTTTCAGTTTCAGAATCTTTAATTGTTAGTGAGATTATTGTAGTTAACGATGGGTCTTCAGATAGTACTAAGAAAATAATTGAGGAGCTGCAGAAAGAGATTGAGATAACAGCAATCCATTTAGCAGAAAACAAAGGGAAAGGCTACGCTATGGCGGTGGGTGTTGAAAATTCAATCTTTGATATTATGCTATTTGTTGATGCCGACCAGTCGAACATTGTTCAGGGATACATTAATCAATTAACCAATCCTTTATTAAAAGAAGAATCGGACATGGTTTTAGGCTATTCTACTGTAAATATTTTAAATCAGGATATAAACCCTTTAAAAATATTGACAGGCGAAAGAGCTTTATACAAAGAAGATATTATACCAATTCTTGATAAAATGAAGGAATCACGTTTTGGTGTAGAAACCCTATTGTATTTTTATTACATATCTATTGGCAAATCCATAAAGTTTATCAGGTTGAAAGGGATGGCACATAAGGATAAGTACAAGAAAATGTCTGCGTTTAAGGCAACAACAGGCTATATTAACGAAGGTTTTGAAATTGCCTATACAGCCTTTAAAAATTATGAGCTTTTGCTAAAATCTGTAGAAAAGCAAATTTCTAAAAGAGTGAAACAATGAGTAAAATTTCAGCAATAATTTGTGCGTATAACGAGGAGAAAACAATCAAAGAAGTAGTAACAGCCGTGTGCGATTACTTTTTTGATGAGGTAATTGTTGTAAACGATGGGTCAACAGACGGTACGGCCAAAATTTTAGGTGAACTTTTGAATTTCTCCTCACTTAAATATATTGCACTTCCTGAGAATAAAGGGAAAGGTTATGCAATGGCAACCGGGGTAGAAAATTCAACAGGAGAAATTATTGTTTTCATTGATGCCGATTTGTCTAACCTAAAAGAGGAGCATTTTGAGCAGCTAATCAGTCCCATTTTTAACAACGAGGCAGATATGGTATTAGGCCAGGCAACAGAGCCCCTGATTAACTATAAAATCAACCCGTTCAAATCGTTCACTGGCGAAAGGGCACTGTTAAAGAAGGATGTACTGTCAATTTTGCAAGATATGAAAGCATCAAAATTTGGGGTAGAAACCCTGATTAATCTTTACTATATGGCACACGAAAAAAAGTTAAATATGTGATGCTCGAAGGACTAAAACATCCAACCAAATTTGATAAAACCTCACAATCGCAAGCCGTTAAAGAATTTGTTATGGAGGGGCATCAAATTGCATTAGCGGCGTTTAACAGCTTTAATTTGTTAACAAAAATCGTTAGAAATCAAATCAAAAAAAATATAGATTTATGAAAACAAGAATTTTATTTTTTTCTATGCTTCTGCTTGTTTCCGTTTCAAGCGTAACTAATGCACAGGAAGATAACAGCCTTAAACTGTCAGGTGAACTTTTAACCGACCAACGTTTTTTACTTAAATCACCCAACGATTGGGCTTGGAACGAAAACCGTCTGACTTTAAAACTTGACAAAAGAATTACCGATAATTCAAAATTTTACAGCGAAGTCTGGTTGCGTAATATTGGCCTGCCCGGTATTAATTCATCATCTGACCTTTATAATAAAGGGATTATTGACCCTTATAATCTTGAAATCAGGGAAGCGTATGTTCAGTTATACGGTTTTCTTACTGAAAATTTAGATGTTACCATTGGTCGTCAACGCATTGTTTGGGGAACTGCCGATAAATTAAATCCAACAGACAACCTTAATCCATTAGATTTGGAAGACATTTTAGATTTTGGTCGTCGTCGTGGTTCTGATGCTATTAACCTAAATTACTACATAAACAGTGACTTCTCGCTTCAAGGGATTTTTATTCCTTTTTTCCAACCTGCGAATATGCCTGTTGGTATTTTTGCAAACGCACTCTCCCCTAATTTAGAATTACCACAAGGCATGGTCTTAAAAGGTTTATCTGATACTTTAATGATGCCGCGCTATAATTTGGGAGAAAGTTCAACAGCGGGTTTAAAATTCAAAGGTTTTGCAAAAGGTGTTGATTTTTCCCTGAGCTATGTTTGGGGATATGACGGATTACCTTTCTCCACAAGAAATACTTTTATCCCTGTTGATGCGTTTGGCGGAATAACTATCAATTCTCAGCTTTCATTTGCAAGAACACATATTATTGGTGCAGATTTGGCTACAAGCATTGCAGGTATTGGTTTTTGGGCCGAGGCAGCAGCATTTATTCCCGATGAAGACGTAATCATGACCAATGATTTGTCTGCTTTTTATCCGCTGTCACCCGTTCCAGTAACTCAGGATTCATTAATTTTAGACAAAACAAAGCCTTACATTAAATTTGTTGTTGGTGGCGATTACAATTTTGCGGATGGTTCGTATCTTAATCTTCAATACATGCACGGGTTTATTCACGAACGAGGAGCCGAAAACCTGAATGACTATTTCTTTTTACGGTACGAAAAGAAATTTTTCAATGAAAAGTTAAAAGTAGCTCCTATTGGTGGTGGTTTCATAGTTACAGACTGGAATAATATAAAAGATAATTATGCCCTTGTGTATATGCCTGAGATTGCTTACCAAGCCACTATTAATTCAGAAATCACTTTAGCAACCACAATTTTTGATGGCAAAGGAGATAATTTGTTTTCGAATCTGAAGGATTACAATATGTTTATGTTAAAATTGAAATATAGTTTTTAATGTTAAATCAAATATGCCCTACACACTGCCGTAAGCACATTTGCAACCCCGCACGAGCCAACGCTCCAACCAAAGGCTTGCAAAAGAGCTTCCGCCTCTCCAGCCCAAGCAACCGCCTTTCAGGACGGTTTTAGGATTGTCCACGCTCAAAAAAACAAAATAAATTTGTGCTTCGTTGATAGGTTGGTGCAGATTGATAATGACAAGAAAATAAAGCTAAACAAATGACATACAGACAGATATGAATGAACACCAGTTGCCAACATCGTATATAAAACATTTGGCAGTCAGTGCGTTATTAAGCATTTCAGCTCGTATTATAGGCACTTGTAACTTGACAGGAAAGTGCTTCGAAATGCCAAACGTTTCATATACGTGACCGTTACCAACTATTATGAAAGAGACGATAACCATATTAATTTTATTGATTACCAATTTCACATTTGGACAAACAGAAAGTCATAAAGAGAAATTTAGAAATCTTGAACCTGACGTTTGGTTAGGAATTTGGGATAAAGAAAATTCTGAAAAATCAATTCAAATTGACACTATTAGTTACGATGAAATTCCGAAATATTTAGAATTTAGAGGGACAGTTATAGAAGCGTTAAAATGGACTGATGGTTTGGGGGAAAATATTTTAATCCAAACAGTAACAGGACATTTTTTCTGGAAAGAATATGATAATGACTCAACTGAATATATGCTACAGGATAAATCAGAACTTTATGCTTATCTATTCATAAAGAAAACAGGAGAAAAAACGTTCAATAGAATTTGGAAAGTTTACGATTATATTGAATGTTATGGTGTTGATTGGTTTACAGGATTTATTCCTAAAGCAACAACTATAACGGACTTAGACAATGACGGAATTTCGGAAATTTCAATGCCTTATGTTTTGATTTGTCGTGGAGGGATGGACCCTGGAACAATGAAAATTATAATGTACGAAGGAGGCATAAAATATTCAGTCAGAGGTTCAACAATGGTATTTTGTAAAGGAGACTATCCTTATGGTGGAGAATACAAATTAAGCGACAATTTGACGAATGAAAAGACATTGAATGATTTTTTAACCAAACGTTGGTATATTCATAAATGTGAAAATGACAGATTTTATTAAAAAGAAGAAATAACAGTTGGTAACAATGCATATACTTTATGGCGGGTTACGTTATGAAAATGAGTATTTTAGTTCCAAATATTAATCACTGTGGAAAGAAAGAATTGTCTTTTGAAGTCCGCCACAAAGCATATGCATGCCCGTTACCACACATTTTAAAAAAAACAGACAATGATTAAACTAGCAGACATATATCAATACAAAAACGGTAAGAGAACGATAGTATTTTTTGAATTAGGAATTTACGACCTTTTGAGAAATAGATTGGGATTCAGATACACTAAGATCAAAAAGAAAGGATATTTTTTAAAAGAAAATAATGGAATTTATGAGATTTCATATTTCCATCGTCTAGGCGACAGTTTCAGAAAATTTATTGAACAAGAATTTGAAAATCTTGAAATCTCCAAGGAAATAGATTATCATTATTTTAGGTATAATAGACAAAATTCAGGCTGTTTTTGACATCTTCTTCTCATGTGGACAAAATTCAGGCTGCTTTTTTCATCGGTTTTTGTATATCAGAAATTTGTGTTTTACCTTTGAATCGTCAAGCT
>Ga0209417_1002993_pt1 | contig 23952 bp, 22 predicted proteins | sample RifGroF2_FD_184002 | JGI IMG/M metagenome (GOLD analysis project Ga0209417, IMG submission 184002) | Groundwater microbial communities from Rifle, Colorado, USA - Groundwater F2 (SPAdes) (version 2) | ecosystem: Environmental > Aquatic > Deep subsurface > Groundwater | place: Rifle, Colorado... | reverse complement strand
TCAGCTTTGTTCCTTCTTTTTCGGCAACCACAGACAATCCCTTTCTAACTTTTTCCAGATCAGTGATGTCAGCTTTATCAAACTGTGTTACGTGCGGAATTGTTGCCCATGCATAACTTAGATGATCGGCAGTTTTTGAACGAATATTCGACATCGTCTTCCGTTCCACTTCTCCGAATTTGGAGAAGTCGGGGAGAGATTCTGGTTTAATTCCGATTCCAACAGAACCTGAAAATGTACCGCGAGTTTCGTGTAATTTCTTCGAATATTCTTTTACATCAGACATGCGGATTCTTCCGCCGGGACCGGAACCGGGAACCTGATTAATATCAACACCTATCTCACGCGCTAATCTTCTAACGGATGGAGCCGCCGGTGCCGAGTTAATAGATATCTTTGGTTGGTTATCAATGATAACAGCAGTTGCAGAACCACGGACAATTTCAATCGGTTCTTCCTTTTTTTCTTCATTAACAGTAACCGGTTCTTCTTTTAGAGGTTGTTCCTCAATTATTTCCTGAACAGATGTTTCAACACGTAAAACAACCTGTCCGACTTTAGCTTTTGTTCCTTCTTTTACAAAAAGTTCAACTACTTTTCCATTAACAGTCGAAGGGACTTCGATGGTTGCTTTATCAGTTTCAATTTCCAACACACCCTGTTCAACTTGAAGAATATCTCCAACAGTTATGAGTACTTTTAGTACGTTTGCCGATTCAATATTTTCACCAAGTTCCGGTAAAATAAATTCTGCTATTGAGGAAGCCGCAGACTGTTTAGCTTCACTTTTTATGGAAGTTTGTAGTGGTGAGTCCTTTACTTGAACACTTTTGGTTGCAGCCTGTTTATTTGTACTAACCTCTTCAACGCGAAGAATCACTTGTCCAACTTTTACTTTCCCGCCATCTTTTACAAAAACATCTTTAATTTTTCCCCTTATAGTTGAAGGGACTTCAATAGTAGCTTTGTCGGTTTCAATTTCTAAAACAGCTTGTTCAACTTCCAGCATATCGCCCGGTGCTACAAGCACTTTTAGGATAGAAGCAGATTCAATATTTTCTCCCAATTCGGGAAGGATAAATTCTTTCATTTAAAAAACCTAATTGATTTATAATTTTAATCTTTACGAAATCATCGGATTTAATTTTTCCGGATTGATCTCTAATTCTTTAATCGCTTTTTCAACTTGCGTCATTTTTATTTTGCCTTCTTTTGCAAGCGCAAATAAAGCTCCAACTGCAATATAGCGCGCATCAACTTCAAAGAAATCACGGAGTTCGGGACGCGCTTCGCTTCTGCCAAATCCGTCTGTTCCAAGAGCAACAATTTGTTTCGGAAGCCACTTTGAAATTGAATCGGGGAGCGTTTTTACGTAATCGGATGAAGCCACGATTACACCTTCATCATTTGTAAAACATTGCGTGATGTAAGGAACTTTTTGCTCGGCTGTTGGATGAAGTAAATTCCATCTTTCAACATTCAATGCATCTCGCCGCAATTCCTTGTAACTGGTAACGCTCCAAACATCGGCTGAGACTTTATATTTCTCTTCAAGAATTTTTTGAGCTTTCAATGCTTCGTTAACCATCGTTCCGCTGCCGAGCAAATTTGCTTTTAACTTGTGCGAAGAATTTTCAGAGGCATTTAATTTGTACATGCCTCTAAGAATTCCTTCTTTGGAACCTTCCGGCATTGCAGGCATTGCGTAATTTTCATTCATCACGGTGATGTAATAAAAGATTTTTTCTTTCTCCTCATACATTCTTCTGATTCCGTCGCGGATAATTACTGCAAGTTCAAACGCAAAGGCAGGATCATACGTAACTAAATTTGGAACGGGATACGCAAGCAAATGTGTATTACCGTCTTGATGCTGCAAACCTTCGCCATTCAGAGTAGTTCTTCCGGCAGTTCCACCAACGAGAAAACCTTTTACGCTCATATCGGCGCTCGCCCAAATCAAATCGCCAATCCTTTGGAAGCCGAACATCGAATAATAAACAAAAAACGGAATCGTATTTACACCGTGTGTGGCATACGCAGTTCCGGCTGCAATAAATGATGACATTCCGCCTGCTTCATTAATTCCTTCTTCAAAAATTTGTCCGTTCTGCGCTTCTTTGTAATAAAGAAGACTGTCCTTATCAACCGGTTCATAAAGCTGCCCAACGTGAGAATAAATTCCGACTTGTCTGAACAATGCTTCCATTCCAAACGTGCGGGCTTCATCGGGAACGATTGGAACAATGAGTTTGCCAAGTTCTTTATCACGTAAAAGTTTTGCAAGAATTCTTACAAAAACCATTGTTGAAGAAACACCTTTTCCATCGGTTCCTTTGTAGAATTCTTCAAACAATTCTTCCGAAGGTGTTTTGATTGGAGCAATATCCGTTCTTCTTGAAGGAACGAAACCGCCGAGCGCAGCTCTTCTTTCTTTTAGATATTTTAATTCGTGGCTCTCTTCTTCCGGCTTGTAGAAGGGAGCTTTTGCAACTTCATCATCTGAAATCGGGATGCCGAAACGTGATCTGAATTCTTTTAATTCTTCCTCATTTAATTTTTTCTGTTGATGGGTGATGTTTTTCCCTTCGCCCGCTTCGCCTAATCCGTAACCTTTAATAGTGTGGGCAAGAATAACGGTCGGTTGTCCTTTATGTTCTGTAGCGGATTTGTAAGCTGCGTAAACTTTTTCGGGATCGTGACCGCCGCGTTTTAATTTTCGCAATTGTTCATCGGAGAGATGGCTTACCATTTCTAATAATTCAGGATCAGCGCCAAAGAAATCCTGGCGAAAATACGCGCCCGATTCAACAGAATATTTTTGATATTGTCCGTCAACTACATCCATCATTCGTTGTACAAGTTTTCCGTGTTTATCTTTTGCAATGATCGGTTCCCAGTCGCTTCCCCAAAGGACTTTGATAACATTCCATCCGGCGCCGCGGAAAGCAGCCTCAAGTTCTTGAACAATTTTTCCGTTACCGCGAACCGGACCATCAAGTCTCTGTAGATTACAATTGATAACGAAAGTTAAGTTATCAAGTTTTTCGCGCGAAGCTAAAGTGATTGCACCTAAAGATTCCGGTTCATCCGTTTCACCATCGCCAAGAAAAGCGTAAACTCTCCCGGTATTTTTCTTTAATCCGCGGTCTTCCAAATATCGGTTAAAGTAAGCTTGATAAATTGCCATGATCGGTCCGAGTCCCATTGATACAGTTGGGAATTCCCAAAAGTTCGGCATCAACCAGGGATGGGGATAAGAGGAAAGTCCGCCGTTAGGTTTTAATTCTCTTCTAAAATTTTCTAATTGCTCGGCAGAAAGTCTTCCTTCGAGATAAGCGCGGGCATAAATTCCGGGAGATGCATGACCTTGAAAGAAAATCTGATCACCTTCGTAATCATCTCCTTTCCCTTTAAAAAAATGGTTAAAGCCAACTTCATATAACGTTGCCGCCGAAGCATACGTAGAAATATGTCCGCCTACACCGGCATCGCCTTTGTTTGCGCGAACGACCATCGCCATCGCATTCCAGCGGATCAAACTTTTTATTCTTCTTTCAATTTCTCTATCGCCCGGATATGGCGGTTGTTTTTCGCGCGGAATAGAATTGATGTAGGGAGTGTTAGCTGTAAAAGGGAGCTCAACTCCCGCTTTTTGCGCTCTAATTTGCAATTGTTGAAGAATTTCGATTACTCTTTTGGGTCCGCCGTGCTGCAGCACGTAATCCAGAGAGTACATCCATTCTTGATTTTCTAATTCTTCAGTTAATTTATGATTTATTTTATCGTTAGTCATTTCCAAAGCCTTATGAATAGAATATTAGAAGAAAACGTTCACTCACATATTATAACACAACAAATATGAATTTTGTTCACTTAAAGTTGTCCCGGAGTGAGGTTTTTTTATAAAAACAACATCAATTTAAAAATTTTGGGGTATAAAAACAATTTGCTTTAGGAGGTGAAGGCGGAAATTACTTTACTGTTTGAATATCAAATAATGAACAAACCTGTCCGGTTCAGACGGAGAATACTGAATGACGAAGTTTTGAACTTCACGATTCGGTATTCCATATTCGATATTCATTATTTTTTGGTGGTTTTGGTTTACCGATTTAGGGATTAAATTGGTATATCTCATCAAAACCAATTAAATAGGAAGTGATACAACCAGCTAAAACGCCCACTACCGTCATTTGAAGAGAAGTTCCCAAATAATTTGCGTCTCCGTGATAGTCTTTTATTTTAAAAATACTTACTAAAGCAATTCCTGATAGAAAACCTAGTGGAGCACCGGCCAAAACACCAAGTGGCAACCTACGCCATCTATCTTTGTAACTTATTGTTTTTATTTTATCTGTCGGAACAAGTGAATTCAGTACTAATAGACTTTTACTTTCAACAAATTTTATAGAATCTTTAGTTACGCTTACCTCAATACCATTAAGTTTATTCCCGTTTTTTAATAGAACCGAAGCAGAAGTAGTTTTACTCCCTAGGAAGTCAATGACAGCCACATCTGATAAAGCAAATTGTCTGTTTTTTTTCTCTTCCAGGTTTACAAAAGAGAGTAATGTATCATGATTAATTTCAACTCCGTTCTGTGCAATGAAAGAACTATCGTTTACTAAAGCAACTTTCACTTCTCTATCTTTGAAATTGTTGCTGAATTCCTCATAAAACTTTTCTTTTGTTCCGAAATCGGTAACGGTAAAAGTTGAGGAACAACCGGTGAAAAGTATAAAAATAAATGCCCCAGCTAAATAAATATTTTTCATTTGTTAAACTCATAAGTAATTGGATACCCAAGAAAATATCCACCAATTCCGCCTACAAAGAGCCCCATAAATGCACCTGAAACGAAGTTTTCCAATTGTTGCTCGCTTTCAGATTTTGGATGTTGATCTGTCATAATTCCTGGATCAGTATTATTTGCTGTTGTTTTACCAAGTGAATAACCTAAAGCGCCACATGCTACAAAACCAGCGGGGATGCCCGTTAAAGTCTCAATCCATCTGTTTTTGTAACTAACTTTTCTTAAACTATTAATTGGAGCAATAGGGCTTTTAATATATTCGGTTGTTTCCTCAAAATATATTGAATCGGTACTACGCCGAATATTTTCAGCTTTTAGTTCATCACCGTTTTTCAATAGAATTAATGTATGGGTAATATCAGTGCCAGTGTATTTTATGTCGGAGACTTCTGCCAAAGCAATACTCCGACTTTTCTTTCCCTCAAAATTTACCAAAGAAAATAATGTGTCATTCACAACAAATGCACCGTTGTATATACTAAAAGAACTATCATTTATTAATGTAACTTTCGCTTCTCTCTCTTTGAAGGTATCATTGAATTCTTCAAAAAACTTCTCTTTGTTGGGGAAGTTAGTTACTTTGTAGGTTGATGAACAACCGGTGAAAAAAAATAAAATGAACGCCCCGGCGAAATAAATATTTTTCATAATCACTTACCCTTTACTGAAAAAAAATAATTAGTCCTTTAAATACTTTTCATACCAATGCTTTCGTAGCGCGGCGACTTCTTTTCTGTGGTTTCTTAAATAATGAGTACCATGCTCAAGAATTACGAGCCGGTAGTTAATTTCATTTTCAGAAAGTTTTTTTGCCATTTCAATTGATTGGAGAGGAGAAATAATATCATCTCCGCCGCCGTGGATAAGCAAATAATTTGTCTCTTTAGCAAGTTTGTCCGCGTGTTCAACTGCGCAGCGGTTAAACATTTCTGCATCAAATATTTCTTTCGGGAATGCGTGTCTGAATAATTCTGTCATTGACGGAGTATTTTTTGCCGGCATTCTAACATCCGAAATTGCACCGACGAAAACCGCACATTTGAAATTATGATTTTTTTGAAGAATGAGATAAGTCATCAAACCGCCGCGGCTCCAGCCTTCAATGCCCCATTTAGTAGTATCGGCAAAAGGAAGTTCGTCTGCGAGCGGGATTAAATTTAGTACATCGTTTAAATCTTCGCCGCCGATTCTATCTTCTCCTTCAAGACTTCCGCGGTACATTGATGCAAAAACTACGTATCCCCAGCTTGCAAGTTGTCCGAACATACCGCGCGCAGCAAAAGAATCGATCATTCCTTTTGCGCCTGCGCCGCCTCTGTTCCAAATGATGCATGGGAATTTTTCATTTTCTTTCCGCTGTTTGGGATAAGCTAAGTATCCTTCAATCCGTAAGCCGTCGGAGAGATAAATTATTTTTTCAACGATTGCCTTATCGCGCGCATCAATTCCCCAGCCGCTTGCGATCATTTTATCTTGTTGTGGAGTAAGTGGAATTTCCGTTCGTTCGATCATTCGTGAAATCATAAAGTCAATAAATATTATTAAAGATTACCGGTTAATTTATGAAAAAACAAAATGTGAAGAGAAAAAAATCGTAAGCAATGGAATTTATTTCTAAAGCTGAACACCGCCAATCATTAAATTCCGGGGGGGCAGCATTTCTATTTAATTGAACGGATGTAGAAAATTCCTTATAAATTCTTAATTTAGAACGAATCAATTTCCGGGAATTGAGTGACAGACTCATCTTCATTTCCAGAAGAAACCTTACACTTATTCATCAAGTAAGTGAAAAAGATTACGATTATGATTAAGATTAGGATTATGATTGTCTTGTGAGAATTGTTTATTTGAATTGAAAAACTAAACTGAAAGCTTGATATGAAATTAAATCTTGGCTGTGGAAACGATTTAAAAGAAGGTTACGTTAACCTTGATATTGTTGATTACGGCGGCAATCGACTGCACGACATAAATACGTTTCCTTATCCTTTTGAAGATAACACGTTCGATGAAGTTTTTGCTTCGCACGTTTTGGAACATCTCGATAGTTTCCATAAAACGATAACCGAACTTTACAGAATATTACCATTTCTCGGTCTGTTAATTGTGTATGTTCCGTTTTTTCTGAATACGAAATATTTCGGCGAGCCTGATCATAAAATTCCTTTCTCGATCCGTTCGTTTGATAATTATGAATTTATCGGGAACCGCCAATTAAAGTTTTATGAGAAATGGAAGTTGAATCACCGGACGAACTATGAAGGGAAAGCGTCTTTTGAAGTTTTGGAAAAGAAATTTATAACTTCTCATTTCGCTCCGTTAAAATGGTTGGATCCAATTCTAAATCTTGAGCCGGTATTGTATGAACGGCTTTTCGCCGGAATATTCTCGCCGGAAGAAGTTTACTTTAAGTTGAGAGTTGTAAAGAATTAAGTAGTTCGCTAGAATAGTTTAGGCAAAATGACAAGAATATTTTTGGATTAAAGTTGAGACGGGGCATGCCCCGTCTTTACTGAACAAACCTATGGATTGACCAGATTATGGTTTAGGTTAAAATTATTCCACATCGAAAATGTGCAGTTATTCATTTCTTTCTCTTATTTTTGATCTCAAAAGTCTATTCATTATTAAATTGGTACGGAACAAATCATGAAAAAACAAAATCCCGTTAAAGGAAAAACTACCGATCGAAAGAAAATCTATTATGCAATCGGGGCGATAGTGCTTATCGCTGTTTATGTGATAGCTTTTATAATTCCCACCAATACCGACCAAACAACGGAAGAAACCGAGTATAAATTTATGAAAGAGGGAAATTTAACCTTTACCGACAGCCTCAACAATCCAATAACCAAAATTGATATTGAAATTGCCGACACTGGTGATGACCGGCAAAATGGATTAATGTACAGAAAATCGATGGAGATGAACCAAGGAATGTTATTCATTTTTCCGGTCGAAGAACTTCAATCCTTTTGGATGAGGAACACTTACATTCCGCTGGATATGATCTTTGTGAATTCCGATAAAAAAATTGTTACAATCCACAAGAACACTAAAATATTATCAGATCAATCATACGCTTCCACGGAACCGGCACAGTATGTTGTTGAAGTTTGTGCGGGATTCTCGGATAAGTATTCGTTAAAAATTGGCGATAAGATAAACTGGTAACTGATTAAATACGACCACGGAGATAAAAATATGCTTATCGAAACTTTATTAACGCTCTTTAATAGAGACCTTAACAGACTAAAATCTGAAATTGAATTATACAAGAATGAAAAAAATATTTGGCTCATAGAAAAAAATATAGCGAATTCTGCCGGTAATCTTTGTTTACATCTTATCGGAAATCTTAATTGGTTCATCGGAGCGGAGCTTGGCAAAACAAATTATGTTAGGCACAGAGAACTTGAGTTTTCTACTAAAGATATTCCCCAAACCGAATTGATAAAAAAGATCGATGAAACAATTATTGTTGTTGAAAATTCCTTACACGGCTTATCAGATGAAGAGTTGAAAAATGAATACCCTCTTTTAGTTTTTGATAAGAAAACTTCAACAGAATATTTTTTGCTCCATCTTACAACGCATTTAGCTTACCACCTGGGACAAATAAATTACCACCGGCGGTTATTGGATTTGTAAAAAAAATTAAACTTAAAATGATAAAAAAATATCTGCCAGGAACAATAAAGATTTTAGTATTCCTTCTGTTTATGGTTTCAGGCATCGCCAAAATGTTTCCCCTTTGGGCATTTGAAAAACAGTTGGTTGATCTTGGTTTAGCAACGTGGTGCAGCGCCCCTTATTTTACAAGGTTGCTTATCGCTTTGGAAATAGCCATCGGGATTGCCATCCTTCAAAAACATCATCTCAAAAAAATCGTTATCCCGACAGCGGTTTTTCTTTTAATAGTATTTAGTATCCATCTTACAGTTGAAATGTACAGGCACGGCGTTCTGAACGGGAACTGCGGATGCTTTGGGCAGTTGATCGATATGTCGCCTTTAGCGGCTTTTATTAAAAATATGATTATGATAGGACTGCTTATTTATTTATTCCGCATTATTCCAGGGGATGAAAGTGGCAAGCAGAAATCTATCTACCTTATTCTTATCCTTCTTTCATCTCTCTTATTCATGTTTATTCTTTTCCCATTCTCTCCTTGCCGGCAGAAGATCAATCTGGAAGAAACTATAATCAAGGTTGATTCTGCAAAAAACAAACTACCTTCTTCGGCATTGCCTGAAACGGTTGCTGATGTTGGGAAAAAGACAACTCAAAACACGTCTGTTGTACCTGAACCGAAAAAGGTAACTTCAAGATTTGCAGAATACACAACTTTCGGAAACAAACATGTAAATCTTGATGAAGGGAAGAAAATTGTTTGTCTCTTTGCCGCCGGGTGCGACCACTGTAGAACAGTTGCAAAAGAAATTTGCGGATTGTCTAAAAAAGATAATTCCCCGGAAGTCTATATTCTCTTTATGGATGAAGAAACCAACCTGATCCCCGACTTCTTCAAAGAGATGGGATGTACGTTTCCGTATCAAGTGATAGATGTATCAAAGTTCTGGCCGTTAATGGGAGACAGCGGAAATACGCCGGGTGTTTTTTGTATGTGGAATGGTAATATCGTGAAGTTTTATGAAGGGACAGAAAATAATAAATTCGATCCGGAAGGTTTTAAAAAGATATATGGATACGCTATTAAATAATACCGCAAAAGAGCAAAGGAGAACTTGGAAAAAATTTTAGAGAGGAATCCTCTAAATTAATTCTGCATTTTTCAGATACTATCCCTCAATCTAAATGTAACTCACCTTGGCAACGTAACAGTAAAAGTAGTTTTATCTTCCTCGTTAGAAACAAAAGTGACCTTTCCTTTTAGATATTGTTCAACTAAAAGTTTAACACTGTAGGTGCCGATACCGCGTCCGCTTGCGGCTTTTGTACTAAAGGAACGTTGGAACATTTGCAGTTGAACGTTCTGCGGCATCACAGTACTATTCCAAACATGAATAAAAATTTCATTCGCTGAAAGATCAGCGCTTACCCGAACATCATCTCCCGATTTGGAAGCTTCCAATGCGTTTTTAATTAGATTGCCAATCGAGCGGACGAGTAAAGTTTTGTCAGATTTAAAATTAATGTCGGTATCAATTAATTTTATTGAGATCGTTTTTCTTTTCGCTACTTCATGCCCTGTATAAAGTAGTCCTGCTTCATTAAGAATATTGTTGAGTGATAGCGTTGAAATTTCGGGAACTAAAGCGCCGGTTTCAGCGCATAACAACTGTCTCTGCGCTATAATTTCATTAATAAGTTGAGTTGAAATTTTCGGGAGTGTGGTTTCTAAATCGACTAATTCTTCTCCTTCGGATTCCGGCAGCAAACTGATCAACCCGTCAAGCGCTCCGGCTGTATTTAAAATATCATGGAAGAAAATTCTTTCAAGAGCATGACGTCGTTTTTCACCGGCGATGTCTTTAATAGAAAATAAAGTAAACGCTTTTTCGTTAATATTTATTACTGAAGTATGAACTCTAAGGTCAAGTGATTCTTCTATATCATTTTTCTTGCGTGTGATTCTGCATTCTTCAATCGCTGATTCATTATTATCAATAGTATGAACAGTAGCTTTTGCCGCGCCGCATTCAACACAGAACTTAGAAGTGCCGCATCCAGCCGGCATTTCTTTTGCATGGATGCAATCCACCGCTTCACCAGGTCTCATCCCATAAACATTTGCCTGAATTGCTTCCGGCACATAAGCGCATGCTTTTGAATTGAACGCAACGAGCTGCCGGTTCTCGTTTAAGATCAGCGCGAGATCCGGAAATCCTTCCAACAATTGCATGATGGTTGGATTATTTTCAATCATTCTTCTATCATACTCAATGCTTTCTTCGGTAGAACGTTCCGGGGAAGCGAAATAGGTTTCAAGCATCGTGTCATTCATAATAGGCTCCGTTCAGTTAGCGCATTTGTCAATCGTCAATAGTCATTTATCATAAACATTTGTTTGTGAAATTACCTTTAGCACTACTTCAACAAAATTAATTTTTTACTTTCGATAAGATCCCCGGATTGCAAAACATAGAAATAGATCCCGCTGGACAAAGCTGAAGCGTCAAATTTTACTTGATGAATTCCGGTTTCATCTTCTCGGTTCACCAGAAGAGCAACTTCTTTGCCTAACACATCAAATACTTTTAACGAAACAAAACTTTTGACCGGCAACTGATATTTTATTACCGTTTCGGGATTAAATGGATTGGGGTAATTCTGAAACAATTCAAACTTATCGAGAACTATTTTATCTTCTTCAACTCCCACGGTAACTGAAGAATTTTTAAGAATGAGATTGTTCGGATCAAACTGAATTGCGGAGACAGTTCCGTTCACAATGAACGAAAAGCCTTGGGTTAACTGATTATTAAAAACCGTAAACAAAGTATCACCAAGGGACGTTTTGATATTTATCTGAATCGGCATAGTAAAAAATTGCGGGGTAGAATTCTTTATCTGACCGATCATAAGATTAACCTTTGAAGTTCCGTTACCCGATGAACTTGTATTCCATGTTACCGTATAAGTTGGAAAATTTTCTCCGTAGATCCATTCTTTGAAAAAATAATCGAGTGAGGAGCCGTAAGCGCTTTCAGCAACACCTTGAAAATCTTCAGTAGTCGCAACGTTGTAAGCATATCTTGGATCATCTAAATAGTTCTGCATCAACGTAAAGAATTTCTCATCGCCAACTATTCCGCGTAACATGTGAAGAACTATCCCACCTTTTTCGTAGGAACGGTCCCCGTCAAATATTTCATCAACCGTGCTTATATCTCTAACATAAATTGATCCTTTTGCTCGCTTAGCTCTTACCATACTCGCGGAAACATAAGCATTATAAGAAGTTTTTCCACCGATAGCTTCAGCGTAAACGGATTCGCAAAAAGTCGCAAATCCTTCGTTCAACCAGATGTTCTGCCAGTCTTTGCATGTTACTTTATCGCCAAACCATTGATGGGCAAGTTCGTGAGAAATCAAATCAATCGAGAAGTTACTCCCGCCGATCGAAGTAACCGTTTGATGTTCCATTCCGCCGCCCCAACCGAACGATGCATGTCCATATTTTTCTTTGATGTAAGGATATAATCCAAATTTATCGGAAAAAACTTGAAGCATGTTCGTCGTTTTTCCAAGATTTGTTTTGTTTTGGTTTAGATATTCGGGATAGATGTAGTGGATCACTGACATCGAATCGGTCTTTGAATAATTGAAATATTGTTGATACTCTGCAAAGTTAGAGATAGCCATTGAAATTAAGTATTGCGCGATAGGATAACGTTCCTGCCACCGCCACGTAAACGTTCCATCTTTATTGTTGGCAACTCCAATGAGCTTTCCGTTTGAAATTGCTTTTAAAGAAGAATCACATCTGATCCAAATATCAGCGGAATCAGCTTTATCGGCGGGAGTATCTTTGCAAGGCCACCAATCGCTTGCCCCGTAAGGTTCGCTAAGTGTATAAATTGTTTGAACTCCATTGTGATAACTTGTTTCATAACTCCCAAATCCGCTCGAGCCGGGAGTTCCGTGATAATAAATTTTCAACGAAAATAATTCGTTCAATTTATAAACTTTCTCAAGTTGAACCGTGATGATGTCACTAATATGTTGGTATGAGAGTTTTGTTCCGGAAATGATAGAATCAACAGTTAGTGTATTTTGCATGTCAATTTTTATCGAAGTCAGACTATCCAATGAACTTTTTGCATTAAGAAGAACCACTCCGCCAATAAATTTTGGTGTGTGAGTTACCGAGACATCCAACTTGTAATATTGAACATCATAATTCGGGTCACTTGGAAAAGTGACCTTGGAAAAGTTCATCTTTCTTTCAAACGCTTTTCTTTCTGATTGTATAAGTTCATTCCTTGCATCCTGCGCGAACATCATTCCCGTTAAGCATACAAAAGTTAAGAGCAGAAATGGTTTCATAAATTCCTCGTGTCATAATTTAGTGTGTAATGTTTTTCAACATCACTTAAAATTTCTTTCCTCAAAAAGAAACAGAATTAAACTGAGCTGTTACCCCGATTTGAATTTGGAGTAAATCCGTTTTGGATATTGAAGGAAGTAGTGTGACCGTTCCGTTTGGATGCCCGATGATCGAACCTTCGGTAAGATATTCAGCTTCCGATCCTTTTAAATACCTCGCTTTCAGATCCAGGTATAAAACTCCAAGATCATTCATCTCATCACGGCTTGGTTCATAAATTTTGATCAACAATCCGCCGCCGAAGCCGTAACTCCATGCATAATCACTTATGTTCCGTGATGAAGCAATATCGGTTCCTTGATCTTCATCCGTAACTTTGGATTCAGTATACAAATAATTTCCACCGAATAAAAGATCAAGATAAGGTCTCATTGATTTTCCATTCGTTGTCAATTGAAAAAAAAGATGAAAGTTAGCCAGATTATTTGTTCTGCTTAAATTTACCGTAACACCGGGAAGTGTAGTGCTAAGCGGTACGTTCAAGTTTTCATTTCCGTAATTCATAAAACCAAGATTTAATCCAACTCCAAACGGAATGCTTCCGGTGTTAATATAAATTAATCCCTCAACTCCGATACCGAAGCCCATATTTTTCACATTATTGCTAAATTCATTTTGCGGACTAGCGGCGATGATGTTGATGCCGAGATTTTGTCCAAAACTTACGTTAATGAAAAACAAGAAGAATGCGACTGCAATTAGTCTGGTTGTTTTTCTGTTCATCTTTTTCCTTTTCTTTTGATTACTTATTTTCTAAAAAATTACTTAGTTTCCTTACAGCATAAAATGAAAAGTTTAAACTGCAAATTCAACAGTAAAAATAAGGAAAATTAAACTTGGGCGAAATTATATTTTGGACGCTCGTTAGGATAATGATCATCATTCCGACAATCTATATTTTGAGGAATTATCTTGATTATTCTGTCTGGTGGAGCGCTTCTTTTTTATTGATGTACGGCGTTGTTCTGCATCCGGCGATCATACAATTCCGCTATTTTCTGGAAAGGAACAAAGAAGTTCTGGAATCAAGTCTCTGCTCAAGTTGCGAACATTTTGATAAAAGCGCTGTGCTTTGTATGAAACACGATGAACATCCGACCGAAAATTATTTGCCCTGCGATGGGATTGACTGGTCACCCAAAAGCAAGGAGAATGAGGTGGAAAACAGTTAGGAAGGGAATCCGGGGAAATACTTTTGTGAGATTGAATGCTGAATGATTGAACGAAAATCATTATACATTAAATGCCTTAAAACTTAGACCATTCATCCATGCTTTTATTCATCCATTCTCCAGCAAATAAATTTTAGTTTAACTAAACAACATTTTCTTCTCACTTCTGAAACCATTCTACTTTTCTCGCATCACACAAATCAGAAAAACAAAAAATAAAAGGAAAATAAAATGAACGCTTTATTAGTAGAAGGAACAGACAGTAACTTTGATACTGAAGTTTTAAAATCAGATTTACCGGTATTAGTAGATTTTTGGGCTCCATGGTGTGGACCATGCAGAATGGTTGGACCTATCGTTGAACAATTAGCTACCGAACTCCAGGGTAAATTGAAAGTAGTAAAAGTAAATACAGACGAAAATCAATCCGTTGCGGTTCGTTATGGAATTAGAAGTATTCCGACTCTCGGAATTTTCAAAGACGGAAAAGTTGTAGATTCAGTTATCGGCGCAGTTCCGAAACAATATTTACACGATAAAGTTCAACCATTTTTATCGGTTAATTAATTGCTCTAAGCCGGACGGGAAATTTGTTTTTCTCCTCCGGCTTTCAATTTACTAAAAAGATTAACAAAGAACCCCAAACGACCACCGCCGTTGCAATCCTTGTATAAAGGGGATACTTCACTTTTAAAAGATGCCAATACTTTGCAACGAACATCATTACAACAATAAATACTACCGTAACAAGCAAAGCTTGAATCACATTAAGTGATTGTCCAACAAAATCCTGTAAACTCCGGTTTTCAATCATTCTTCTAAAAATAATTTGCAAATGTAGCCAGTAAACGATCAACGATTCACGGCTGACATCTAAAATTAAATTTTCCCTTAAACCAATTCTGTTTTCAAAAAGCCAGCAAGCCGAGAAGATCAGAAAAACATAACCGAGCCGCAAAATGAAAAAAAGATAATTCGGCGGCGGCATTTTCACTTGAAGAAAAAATCCTTCGCTCATGAATAAATGCCCAACTATAACAAACACTAAACCGGCTATGGACAATTTTCTAAAAAATAATTTTATTGTTCCATTCGCTTGTGCCTGCATAAAATAAGCACAAGTTACTCCTCCGAAAAACATGAATCCAAGCCAGGGCAATAGGGGAAAGAAAGAGCCATCTCTTCTTGTGAAAAAGTTTGATAGAGCATTGGGAAGCACATGCGAAGCATTTGTGTTCCAAAAGTAGGGAGCAATCCAGACCGTAAATGCGCCAAGGACGGCGATAGTCCAGATGTATACGGAATCTTTTTTTATAAAAAGACGAAGAAGAAAAAGCATCAGCAATCCAAACGCAATGCATTGCAAAACATCAACGTTAATAAAAGCGCTTACCTCACCCGGAGTTGCTTTGTGCAGCATCTTCTGTAGAGAAAAATAAGGAAGATGCAAACTGTAACCGACCAGAAAGATCAGTCCAATTCTACCCATCTGTTTCCAAAACGCAAATTTAAATTGCCTGAATTCCTCAAGTTTCTTTTTCCCCGAAAGAACGAACGCAAAACCGGAGATAAATAAAAATGAAGGAGCGACCAATCCGTTGATAAAATTTAAGTATGTAAACCACCATTCAGTTTTTATGTGCGGCAGCAGCATCGCGTTAAAAACGTGGACTTCTATCATCACCAGCAGAACTAATCCGCGATGAAGATCAACAAACAAGAGTCTCTGATTTTTGCCCATACTTTATTCAATAGGGTTATTAATGGATTGTATGTAATTTTAGCAGTGAAAATACTATTTCCTAAAAACGAATCAAAAGAAATTCATTGAAAAAAATTGTTGTTACCGGAGCGACCGGATTGATCGGAAGAGAACTTTGTAAAGAATTGTCTTTGCGTGGAGACGAACTCACCATCTTTTCAACTAATGTTGAGAAAGCAAAAGCAATTCTTCCGTTTGCGAAAGAGGTAGTCAAATGGAATAATTTCGATAAAGACTATTCTTCTTTTTTAGAAGGGAAGGACGCGGTAATTCATTTAGCCGGCGCGAGTGTTGCCGGCAAACGCTGGACGCCAAGTTATAAAAAAGAAATCTACGACAGCCGCATCAATACAACGCGAAATCTTGTTTCTTCAATTGAAAAATGTAAACAAAAACCGGAAGTTTTCATCTCGGCTTCAGCCATTGGATTCTATGGTGAAAGGGAAGATAACATTTTAACTGAAACAAGTTCAGTTGGAAAAGATTTTCTTTCTCACGTTTGTGCTGACTGGGAAAAAGCTTCCGAACGATTAGAAATGCTAAATGTGCGAAGAGCAATTATACGAACCGGAATTGTATTAAGCACCGATGACGGTGCGTTGAAAAAGATGTTGCTACCATTTCAATTATACGTTGGCGGACCGCTGGGAAACGGCAAACAATGGTTTAGCTGGATTCATCTCGCGGATATTATCTCTCTCTATCTTTTTCTACTTAATAATAAAAACCTAAAAGGGATCTTCAACGCGGTCTCACCAGAACCGGTACAGATGAAAACTTTTGCGAAGATACTTGGAAAAGTTTTGCACAAACCATCACTCTTTTCCGTACCTAAATTTATTTTGAAATTGGTGATGGGAGAAAGCGCTACCGCAATTTTGGCGAGTCAAAAAGTTAAACCGGAAGCGTTGTTGCAAGCGGGATTTAAATTCAAGTTTGAAGATCTTGAATCGGCGCTGAAGGAGTTACTCAAAACAAAACCAATCGCATGATTGTACGGATGAATGAGTGAATGAAAAACACTCTTCTTAACTCTCATTCAACCACCCATTCATTCACCCATTCTTTCGAAATTTTCAATTCATTTTAATCAAGTAACTATCACACTACAGATTTATTCTTCCAGCTTCATCACTTTCTCAAGTCTTCTTTTGTGCCGATCTTCGTTCGAGAATTTTGCGTTTGCAAATGCGTGTACGATTTCTTTCGCCGTTTCAATCCCGATGATCCTTCCGCCGAGACAGAGAACATTCATATCGTCATGCTCAACGCCTTGATGCGCCGAATAAACATCGTGGCAAACACAGGCGCGAACGCTTTTTACTTTGTTTGCTGCGATGCAAGCTCCAACTCCGCTTCCGCAAACGATGATCCCTTTTTCTGCTTCGTTTGCTGAAATTCTTTTTGCAACAGCGATCGCGAAGTCGGGATAATCGTCTTTCGCATCGTAAACAAGATTTCCTGCATCGATAACTTCAAAATTATTTGCGAGAAGATATTCTTTTATTTTTTCTTTTGTTTCAAATCCGCCGTGGTCGGCGCCGAGGATAATTTTCATTTTAGCTTCTTTCTAAGTTTTATGTTCAATTAATTAGCAAACTGCCACATTATACCGAAACGGATTCCCCGCCACGGCATTGGGTAGTATGGAGTAACGTAATAAGTATTTCCCAAAAGATTTTCCCACGAAAAATAGATCATTGCCGATCTTTGTATTTCACCGGAGAGATAAAAATCAAGGGTGAACCATGCGGGAACGATTGGTTTTGTTGTGTTATAATAAACTTCCGTATGGTAAAAATCATATTCAGCATAAACTTGTCTGCCAGAATATTTTGCTTCAAATCCAGTACGCAACAGCAAACTAGTATTGAAGAGCGTATCTCGGTATTCGATTTTCCAATTCATAGCAATATTAGGAATAAAGGTTTTATTAGAACTATCAATTTGCTTTGATGAAATGGATGTATTTGTTAAAGCGTGGATTTTCCAATACTGATAATTGAAAGTTAAGCCGGCACCATAAGTTTCTTCATTAGTAAACAATTCTCTTTTATTGTAAAAAAGATTGAGTACCATAAAGAACTTTTCAGCTATTCTTTTATAACCAATTTCTGAAGCAAAAACAGTCGAAATCGGTTTCAGAGAATATCCTGCCAGACCAGGGTAGTCATTTATCTCATTAAAATAGGAATAACCAGCATACAAAGAAGAATTATCCGAAACCAGAAAACTTAAATCTGTTCCGACTCCTGAATAATAACTTCCATTCTTGAAAACTATTTTCCCAAACACAGAAGGTTTTAATTGTTTGTTGAAAAGTTCGCAAGAAAGAATTCCATCGAGCGAAAGGTAGTCAGCGATCGATCCAAGAGAAGGATTAAATCGATCAAAATAATCTACGTGCTCATAATTCCCCTTTAACGAAAGATTGAAAATGCTAAAGTTCGTTTGGTGACTTACAATTCCACCAAGTGTCTTTGTCTTTCTATCAGAAAGACGAGTAAAAAGATTGTACTGTTGTCCAAATTCATTCTGCCGGTATTCATCCAGATTAAAACGATAGTAAAACGAAAGCTCGGAAGTACTTCCTTCATACAAATGCGCCAGCATTCGCAAAGAAAAATTGTGCTGTTTTACTTTTTGATAACTTTCACGGTCGCGGACAGGAGAAGTCCGCTCGTTATACAAATAGAGCCACGGTTCAGTTGTAAGTGTTGCAAGAGTATCGTAATTAATTCCGCCGTTCAAACCGATATCTGATTTTACAAAATTGTAACTCAAGAAAAAGTTTAGTGAATTTGAGTACAAATATTTTAGTTTTACCTTCGCCTGCCACAAACTGTAATCGGTATTTACAAATCCTGCATCCATTTTCCGGTTGGAAATATCGAAAGAAAAAATATATTTTTTTGAAAAAAGGGAATTGAACTGCGCGTCAACATAACCTTCTCCCATTGGAGATTCGATATATTTTATGCGGGTGTAAGGCGGCATGGCGACAAAATCTTTTGTAATAAAATTTACCGCTGCCAGATTGTTAAAAACTCCGTGTAAAAATCCGCGGGGGGAAGGGACAACTTCAATCGAATCGACATCTTCGGTTTGGTACAAATTCAGATCGTAAAGATTCCGCATTCTGTCGTTCAACAGAATGCCGTTTTCAAAATAACTGACGTTCCCGAAGCCCGCTCCGTAGAAATTCATTTCCTCCGGAAGTCCGCTAAAACCGAGACTTCTTTTATAACTTACCGGAATCAGCGAGAAAAGATCGCCCGCATAACGGAGATTCATCCTTCTAATTTCTTCTTGCGGAATTATTAAGCTGAAAGGATATTCCGCAGAAAAGGTAATGGGAACAACCGTGTCCGGAACCGCTTCAGCATTGAGCGAATCGGATGCCGACGAATCTGCGATTCCCAAATGAGTAGTTCTTAACGAATCGAAAACGGTAACCGAATCGGCGGTTGATCTGCTGTGAATGGAAAGCGAATCACCCATCGAAAAAGTTTGTGTTGCAAGAAAGAAAAATAGTAAGCCGAAGAATTTCATTATCTTTTTAATTGATTGATTATCTATTGGCAAATTAATAATTAAATTTGTAGTGAAAAAATTAAACAATAAGGCGCACTGTGAAGCTTTCACTATTATTGCCGGGGATGGATGATCAATTCCTCTGGTTTAACAATTTATATAACGTTACGGGAAAGACCGTTTTGGTAGTTGGAGAAAGTTCCGACGAACTGGCAAAATTTATCGAAGAGAATTTCCAGGCGAAAGTTTATTTCATTGTGCATGATGAGGATGCGCTTTTCCGCAGCCGATTGAAGCTAGGAGCTAATAAAAATATCTCCGTCCGGCTGATGGATTTTGCCAATACCGATTTTAGGCCTGACTTTTTTGATGTGGTTTATGCGCAGGCATCGGTTACGGTTAAGGAAAGAAGAAAGATCGCAAAGGAATTTTTCCGTATTACAAAACCGGGTGGTGTTTTGTGTGTTGGCGAAATGTGCAACTTGAAAAAAGAAGTTCCGCAAGTTATAACCGATGTGTGGAACCGCTCAACGCTCGCTCCGCTCTTTGTTGATGAACTCGTTCCGTTTTATGAATCGGTGAAGTGGAAACATAAAGAATCAAAAGATCTATCTGAAACGCTTGATGTTTTCTACATTCAATTTGAAAAGAAAGCCGCGAGAAATCTTCCGAATGTGCCGGAAGGTGAAAAGAAACTTCACAAGAAATTTATTCACAAAATTAGTCACGAAGCAAATGTTTTTTTAAGACACGGTGGTTACAAAAATATCGGATTCTCTGCAATGCTCTTTGAAAAGGAAACTAAATGAAACGAAATGAAATTCTTGAATTAACTATTCAAAGTTACGCTTACGAAGGTTTGGGAGTTGCAAAAATTCCGGTTGAAAAGGATGGAGTGACAAAAGATTTTGTCATCTTCGTGCAGCATGCGTATCCGGGAGATACGGTTAAAGCGGAAATTAGAAAAATTAAAAAGTCCTACGCCGAAGCCAAACTTGTTGAAGTAATTACTCCATCGGCAGAGCGGATAAAAGCCCGTTGTAATTTTTTCGGTACGTGCGGCGGCTGCAAACAGCAAGACCTTTTGTATCCGGCTCAGGCGCGCTACAAACAGGAACAAGTGAAAGATATTTTTAACCGGCTGGGAGGTTTTACTGATTTCACACTCGAAGAAATAATTTCTGCCGAGCAGACATTTTATTACCGGAACAAAATGGAATTCTCCTTTGCCGAACAGCGCTGGCTTACGTTGGAAGAAATTAATTCGAACGAAGAGATAGATAGAAATTTTGCGCTCGGGCTCCACATCCCGAATATTTTTGATAAAGTTTTAGACCTCGACGAATGCTTTTTGCAATCGGAAACCAGTAATAAAATTCTCAACTTCACCAGAACTTTTTTCAAAGAGAAAAACACTTCGATCTACACAACAAAAACGCATACCGGCTATTTGCGCAATTTGGTTATTAAAGAGTCGAAGCATTTTCCCGAGCTGATGGTGAATCTTGTTACGCTTGAAGAAAATGATGAATTGATGGATGAATACACGCACAGTTTGAAGAAAGAAATTCCCGCAGTTACCACAATTATCAACAATATCAGTACGAAGAAAGCGCTTGTTGCGATAGGTGAATATGAAAAAGTTTTTTACGGGAATGGAATTATTCACGATACCATCGGTGAATATAAATTTAGAATTAGCGCCAATTCTTTTTTTCAGACGAACACTTTGCAAGCGGTAAATCTCTATCAAACCGCTTTAGATTACGCCGGTCTTTCCGGTAACGAAGTTGTGTGTGATCTTTATTGCGGCGCCGGAACAATCTCAACTTTTGTCTCCAAGTTTGCTAAAGAAGTATACGGCTTTGAAGTTGTACAATCTGCTATCAACGATGCGGAAGTGAACAAAAAACTTAACCACACAGAAAATGTAAAATTTTTTCTTGCCGATCTTTATGATTCATTCTTGAATGTTATCGAAAGTCAAAACATTCCACAACCTGATGTAATCATTGCCGATCCGCCTCGGAACGGGATGCACAAAAACACCGTCGCCGATATTATAAAACTTTCCCCGCAAAAAATCGTTTATGTAAGCTGCAATCCAACAACGCAAGTCCGCGACTTGAAACTCTTATGCGAAGCAGGATATAAATTAGTGAAGGCTAAACCGGTAGATATGTTTCCTCAGACTTACCATATTGAAAACGTGGCGCTGCTGGAAAAAATTAGGAATTCCGCCTAATGCGGACACGGTAGGAATTACGAATTAGATCGTGAGCAAAAATATTAGGTGAGTAAAATATTGAAAGGCATGGATGAATGAAAATGAATGGTTGAATGTTTTTCATTCAGTCATTCAATCTTGCATCCATTCGTTCAATTTGGTTCTGGTTTACCAGATTAGAAATTGCGGATGGAATAAATTCTGTCTACGTTATGCTAACGATTCTGCATCCCATTCCTTCTGTTATCAAGCAGAAGCACAAATTCACCTTTAAGGTTTTTTGCTTCAACTTCTTTTAGAATTTCCTGTGCCGAATCCCGGAAAAACTTTTCGGTTGGGAGTGTGAGATCGAATGCAACAACAACTCTGCAATATTTTCCGAAAACTTTAACTATATCCGCAAGTAGAGCCTTCAAGCGGTAGGGAGTATCGAGAAGCACGATCAACTCTTTTCTATTTTTTAAGTTGAACAATTCCTTCTGCCGGATTTCCTTCTTCGGAGAAAGCCACCCGTAATAATAAAATTTTTCAAAGTCCAACCCGGAACCCGTTAACGCCGGAAGCAATGAATTTGCGCCTGGGATCGGTATAACGTCAATGCTGTAGCTAATACACAGATCAACCAACTTATGTCCGGGATCGGAAAAAAGGGGGGTACCGCAATCGGAAATTAACGCGGCGGTTTCTCCTTGCACAATTCGGAGCGCTATCTCATCTGCAAAATCTTTTTCGTTATGCTCGTTAATCGAAACAAGCGGTTTCTCAATTTTGAAATGAGAGAGCAGTCGGCGCGCTTCTTTATATTCTTCGCAGATGATAAAATCGACTTCGGCTAAAATTTTTAACGCGCGAAGTGTAATATCCTCATAGTTGCCGATGGGTGTTGAGACAAGGTAAAGTTGTTTTTTCATGGCGTTAAATTACGGTTATCGTTTGTAGAAAAAAAGATTGCGGAAAAAAGCTGCTTCCGAATATTAAAAACGTTCTGAGTTCTTGTAGAAATGAACTGAATAAATATTTTCAATATTTATAATTTATTTGCGCAACAAAAAAATAAAAGATAATTTAGTTGCGTCTGATAAATATATTTTATAACAAAGGAGATGTTTTATGAAATGTGCTAACCACCCCTCAATGGATGCCGTAGGTACTTGTGTAGATTGCGGTAAAGGACTTTGCGTCGATTGTGCCCACGCCTACTCAATTCCCATCTGCCAATCATGTAATGCAGTACGCGTTAAAGGTGAAAAAGGGGACCTCAACAAAAGGATTGTTCTAACATTGGTGTTTTTTGTTATCGGTTTTTATTTGATGGTCAATTCTGCTCCTTCAATTGGAGTAGGAACGATAATCGGCGGAATTATGATCGGTTACATTTTTGCCGGTGTTCCCTGGGGCTGGCAATTCTTGAATAAGATTACTCCAAGTTTATTTTTATTTCTCCCTTTGATAGGATGGGTAATTTATTTCTTAATTAAAACGATGCTGTCATTTGCAATCGGATTTATTGCTCTGCCAATAAAATTGTTCGGCATGGTAAAGGACGCAAAGAGATTGAAAGAGATCGATCAGACTTTTACAACTTCATGAAAAACTAAAAAGCCGGTAAAACACTTACCGGCTTTTTTATACTACTATCGTAATTCGAAACTCTGTTTCGACAACACTCAACCTAATTAAATCCATCTCCATATTTGACTATACCGCTAATTTCTTTCGCCATTGATTCATCAAATAACAGCAGTGTTGAATCTTCATCATTAACATGACGAACTGCATCACGATTGATCCTTTTTTCTCTTATTATTTCGATCAAGGTTTTTCCAATTTCGTTTGTTCTGGCGTTTCAAGTCCGAATATGTCGTAAGGTTTTTTACTAAAATTATCATTGAACATTGTAACGGTAACGAAAATGTATCCGATAAATCCCAAAACGATAAGCAGTTGCGCCCACGATGTTTTCTGAATATCCTGTTTTGATTTTACATCGCAAACTTCGCCGGGACAGTATTGCGCTTTTTCTTTGAAGAACATTGAGTAAAATTTACATCCGATACAAATGCCGAACGCAGTTTCAAAGAATAAAAAGATGAGGCAGATGAGACAGATTATTCCCGTTATCGGGCTGTATGCGTTCATCACAATAAGATGAATGAACATCGTTAACGCTAACACCACGCCGATAATCCACGCGAACTTTTTCTGCGCTGCGCCAACATATTCCGGAGTTTGATTCCTAACGATCAGCCGCCCGATTATTAATGACGGGGAAAATCTCGGACTGATAAAAACGCGTATTACAATATCTGTTAGAAAAATTACTACCGCATATTTTAGCGGTACAAAATTCTGCTTAAAAATTAC
>Ga0209417_1002989_pt1 | contig 23981 bp, 21 predicted proteins | sample RifGroF2_FD_184002 | JGI IMG/M metagenome (GOLD analysis project Ga0209417, IMG submission 184002) | Groundwater microbial communities from Rifle, Colorado, USA - Groundwater F2 (SPAdes) (version 2) | ecosystem: Environmental > Aquatic > Deep subsurface > Groundwater | place: Rifle, Colorado... | reverse complement strand
TTTGATTTCATCCATCTGCTTTTCGGTAAAGTGATACATCGCCATCCTCCATTTTTACAGAATGGCATAATATAATTGTTATATATTTGAATGCAAATTGGTATCAAGAATCACATCCTTTAAGGCACGGGAAACTAGACGAATGAAAAGTTTCGTCCATACCAATTATCCAATTCGGGTATGTACCCTGACCACCGGCAGCAGCGGCTCATGGTCGTCTGACTGTCGAAGCGTGGTGACAAAGTCGCAAGACGGGAAAGTCGTAACTGACGGACTCTCAGGCAGTCGGAGCGGCAAGGCAAATCAGTATTATGTGGAAGAAATGACGAATGGCATCTCGTCAAGCTTGAGGTCTCTCATGTTGGCGGGATAAAAAATTATCTATTCAAACCATATAGGGCTTGAGTAAGCCATATGATTGTCAACTTGAGTCACTCGCACATACCAGTTGGAAGGTTTGTCCTCAGTTATTTTTATCTCTTTATGAAAGTTTTTCCCATCAGGGCAAAACCGCTCAAAATGCTCTCCATTTTTGAACAAATCCACTTTTTTAAGCCTATTCTCCCCAGTCGTGTTTATTTCCAAAAGTTTTTCCTTGTCATTGGGAAGGATCGATCCCATAAGTTGTCCGTTGCCTGCCAGGAGAAGTCTAATCCTTGCGTTTGTGGTTCCGTAGACATGACGTTTTCTATAGGCTTCAAGGATAGAATTTTTATCAAGCGACTTGGCGAAAACTGCGGTGATTCCATTTGTTCCAATAACTCCTTTGTGTCCATCCGAATTGGCACAGAAGCCGTAATGTAAACCTTGTTTCAGAAAATAGTTTCCGTAGCGGTCAAATCTTTTTGCCTTAATAAGCGGCGGTTTTTTTTCCATTGCGTCTTCTCTTTCATAGCTGCCGTGGCATGAGAATATCTCAAGAGCAGGCTCTACTCCAGAGTCTATATTGTCCAGCCATTTTCCTTCGGCTAATAATCCTGGGTTGTGAAAGTGGGGAATCGTCAGACAGTCTTTGCCTTTTAGAGCACTCCATACTTTGCTTATGTCAGTCCACTCAGGCTGGTCTATTTCGTCATATTCAGGCAGCCAGTTGAAAATAACTGCTGTGTCGCCGCGCTCGCAACGATACTCGATTCCAGGAAAAGCTAGAAACTCTCCATCTGCGCTGTGTTTACTTACAGCATTGATCAAGTCGTCCCAACCTGCGCGTCCGATGTGGTTTAGCGGGGTATGATGCGGTTCGTGATGATCCGTTATTGCGCAGAAATCGAGGCCTGCTCCTTCTTTTGCCTGTTCCATCAAGTCTGATGGCGTTTGAGTCATTTTCTCGCGCTGGACACAATCCACTGAATAGCACGAGTGCGTATGGACATCGCCCCAATAAATATGGTGTCCATCGAAAACATTGTCCATTGTGGGCGCTTCAAGAATCGGAAGGCCCTTTGAACTTATCTGTATGTTCTTGTCCGCGTATTCAAACACCCCGAAAGAGTTGCGTTTTCCTTTTTGAGAGGCCTTTGCAATTGGCGAATCATCATCCACATTTGCGATATTCCAGTACATATCTCTTGGCGCAAGCATCGTTTTGTCAGTTTTGCGGATAAGCTGGAGCACTTGGGGCTCTCTAGGCAAAACCTTGAACGGGATGCTCTTTTCACAAACCGGAGTTGGGCGCTTGTGTCCCTTGAAACTGCGTCCGAAGTCGGGGACGCCTTCATCCTGCGACTCAAAGCATCGCGCATGTATTACGCTTTCGTAATCTAGTCGTGGAACGATGTTTGTTATTTTTGTTGCCGGGCCGTAGCCTCTGCAGGTCTCTCCCCAGTGAAGTTCTATGATGTCGTTTTCTTTTAATCCTGCAGAGAGATCAAGCACGCATGTTCTTGCGCCCATGCCGCGCCATGAAGTTTTTTCTTTTGAAGCAAAGTCGGCGATTTCCATATCCCATATCCTTGCCTCATAGTCGACTTTGGGATTGCTTATATACGCTTCCACAAAACCCGGCTCTTCCTGATGGAGCAGGGCTGGCCGGGACATGCCAAGCGTGCCGGGGAAATCAAATACCAAGCGCGATTTTCTATTAGTATAGTCTTTACCCATTGTAAGTTTGATGATGAATTCATAGCTGTTTCCAGCTACTGTCTCTGTGGGAGTCAGTTCCCATTTTTTGAAATACTCTTTTTTCATAGGCGGTTTCCTAGGTTAAATCCTTTACTGATTCGCGTTCGATAAGTTCATTCTCAAGAATCACATCCTTTATTGATTTGTTTCCGGTGTCAGTTTTACTTATTTCCAGCGCGGTTTGAGCTATTGCCTCCGCCAGTTTTGGCATATTCTGGCTGATTGTGGTGTGAGGCGGCGTCAGAAACTGTGAAACATCCACGTCTTCAAATGTGATGACCGAGACGTCTTCAGGTATTTTTTCGTCAAGCAGATACAGGGAGTAATTAAGACGATGCGCGCATCCTTCGCCTGACACTATGATTGCGGTTGGTTTCTTCTTCATTATGCTTAGAACAGTTTCCGTCAATCCATCATTGGAAGTCACGCCAAAGAGTAACTTGTCGAACTCTATTCCATTTTTCTCAAGGCCGCGTTTATACCCGTTGAATCTTTCTCTATTTCCCCAGTTTTCAGAATTGCCGGAAATAAACGAAATCTTTTTGTGGCCTTTTTTTGCAAGATAGTCAACTGCCAATTCCAGGCCTTGAGCGTGGTCAGTTGCCACCGAATGAACGCCTTTACGAGGATGGTTCACCGTAAGAAACGGGGGAGCTGAGTCAGGGATGTTTTTTTCCGAAGAATATCTGATGTCTATAACTCCGGAAAACGTTTTGGAATGGAGAAATGGGAGAAATTTTTCCGTAATGATTTGAACATTGTAATCCACTTTAAAAAGCTCTATGGATATTGCTCTTATCAGTGCGCTTTCAAAATTTCCAAGATGAATTCCATTAGGGCTGCCAGTCAGGATCGCGAATGTGTTTTTTGCTATATTGAATTTTGGAGCATAATTCAGATCCTGCGCGGCTTTGAACACCCGCGTGCGCAGATTTTCCTTTACATAAGGATGTTTTCCATACACCCTTGACACTGTGGCGATGGAGACGCCCGCGGCTTTGGCTATGTCTGTTATCTTATTTCCCATGAGTCGCTTTTTTTATTTATGAAAGCTTTTCATTAGTATAGCTAAAGCTTGTTCAAAAGTCAATATCTTGAAATTTTAATTACTAGCTATTGACATTAAAATATTTTCCGTTATAATACGTTTATGAAAAGTTTTCATAGGAGAGTATGGATGCAGAAGAGTCGTTTTACACTCATCGAACTGCTCGTTGTAATATCTATCATAGCCATATTAGCCAGCCTGTTGCTGCCGGCCCTCAGCCGTGCCCGGGAAATGGCAAAGCAGTCTCTCTGCAAAAACAATCTGAGACAGATATTTACCGCTTCGATGCTCTATGCCAGCGATTATAACAGTTTTTTGCCTGACGGTAATAATGGAAATGTATACGGGCTCACAGGGGACTGGGTGGAATACGTGAATGTGCCGGAATTTCAACCTTCACCGAGGGGGATCTTTTTATGTCCCAGCGCTGAAACTATCTCGGGAGTCACATCTTATAGGTCATCCTATGCTGTGACCTGCCTAGATAGCGGATGGTTGCCCGACGCTCCTGAGTACGGCGGATGGTTATACATGGACACCGTGAATCATTCCCGGCGCTGTAACCGCATTCTTTCCGGCTCTATTTTAATGTATTCCCGCAGTCTTTTTAGAGTTACATGGGCTCCTTATTATGCCTCCGGGCTACCGTTCTCGTTTTTGGCAAATATGCTTCCGGGAGAAAGCTCTGCACCGAGTTACAATCACAATAACGCAGACAATTTCCTCTTCCTGGAAGGCAATGTGCAAAGTTATAAATCCCCATTGAAAGCGAGTAATCAAAAAGGCCAATACTGGCGTCCTCTATAACAATAATGCCTAATTCATCAGGAGAACTAGTATGAGAAGATATTCGAAGCTTATCGCTCTTTTGGGAGCAATGGCTCTGCTTTCTGACTCAGCGATGGGGGGAAATCTCCTACCGGGGGACACGAGTTTTGAAACGGAAACCTCAAGTCTTGCCACACGTTGCTGGGATGGGTTAAAAACAGAACAAAATAAAGAAGACTCTTTTGATGGAGCAGCCAGTTTGAAATGTTCCCGAAAAGGAAGCATCGGCTCTAGAGCCGTTGATTTGATTCCCGGCAAAAGTTATACTTTTTCCATATATGCCAAAGTGTTGGAGAGGCCTGTAAAAGCGCGTATCCTTGTTGCTAATCCCGCATGGAAGCATACGGTTACTTCAGATACATTTACACTGAAATCCGACAAATGGAGCAGGCATTCTGTAACATTTAAAGCCAAGGAAAAACTGTATTTTGTGGGACTTTCTCTATTTGAGCCCGGAGCTATCCTGACCGATGCCTGGCAACTTGAAGAAGAGGCACTATCCCAAGAATATGCGTCTCCCACGCCTGTGTTTCTGGGGATTGACTTTGATTCCAGATTCCAGAACACATTTTTCCCAGACGAACCTGCCACAATAAATATTTACGCATACAAAGCTTGGGCGGGCATAAAAGCTGAAGACATAAAGCTCGAGCTGAAAGTCAAAGACTATCTCGGGAGAAATATTCTAAATGAAACCCGCAAGTTGTCTTTCGGGAAGAGCACTCATGTTCTGGAGACCTGGACATTTAGGCCGGGCAAGCTGGGTTGGTTTGAAGTCAAAGCGGATGTTCTTATCAATGGCAAAAAAGTCGCGTCAGCTCCAACGGCGTCGCTAGTCTTTGTATCCAGACCAATGAAAATAGCGGCTGGCCTGAAACCTTTTTGCGGTCTTGCTGGCACCTCAGAAACTTTTCCCGCGTTAAAACGAATAGGCGTCAAGTGGGTTGAAACGCTTGTTCATTGGAGCGAGGTAGAGAAAAAGAGAGGCGTTTACGACTGGAGCTCCCTTGATTCTCTGGCAGAAAGAAAGGAAGAGGGGTATTGGAACATCGTAACATTGGCTCATCTGCCGGCCGCACCCGAATGGGCCTGGGCAGAGAATGACGCTAAATCCGAGTTAGTGAAGAAACTTAAAGAGGACAAAAAATTAAGATGGGGAATTTTCCCTGATAAAGATAAAATCGTGGACTGGGAAAAAATGCTGGCCGATATGGTCCGGAAGTTTGGCTCTGATATTGACATCTATGAAATAGGTGGAGAAGACGATTTGACCGCAGGCAAGAACGAGTATTATTTGAAGAAATATCCGTCAAGTCGCGCCAGAGACTATTTTGTCATAGAGCCATTCCTGGACATATACGCGAAAATGATCAGCTCCGCGGCAGAGGAAATTAAAAAGCAGAAACCAAACGCTTTGATTGGAGGGATCCGCCCTAGCGGAGTCGACTCGACTGGTTTCAATTATGAGTTTCCATTTTCAACCCCGGTGTTTAAAAAATGCGGAAAGTCATTCAATCTTTTCCCTATGGATCCGTACTGCTGTCCGCGCTATATTTCCAGCAGACTGCCAAAAGCATCCATTCCCGAATATATACTCGACAATACATTCAAAAAAGCTCTTGAGCTTGGAGAAAAATACGGATGTAACCAGAAAATTTACATATCTGAAAAAGGTTACGGCATTGATTATCGGGATGTGGAATGCATTGATGTCCTCAACGAGCAACTTAATCGCATGGCTAGAATCTATCTGCTTTCCCGCTCCACTCCAAATGTGCTTCTATGCAACTGGTTTTGCCCTGTGTCAAAAGAAGTGGCGCACGGAGAGAACGAGTTTTACCTGTATGGTCTTTGGATGGGAGATAATAACCCGCGCCCTATGCCTGCTGTAGCGGCATATTCGGCAGTGGCAGGGGTTATAGAGAATGTGACAAAGACTTCTCTTGTCGATTTGCATTCACAAGTCAGAATCGCAGTATTCGCGAAAGCGGACGGAGCCGCCAGCGCGGCAGTTTGGATGCCGGAGGGAAAAGGGGAAATGGAGCTGCCCCGCAAGCTTTCAAATCTTCAGATATTGGATGTGATGGGCAATCCGATTCCTCTGAAAATTACAGACGGGAAGCTCGACATCCCAATAGGCGAAGCGCCTTTGTATTTCAAGCTTCCGTCCCCCTCCTTCTGGAATGACCTGGGCAACTGGTTGACCCTTGGCTCATCGGAAGACTCCTTCAAAAATCTTGAGCAATTGCTGTCGCAATCAAAGGTCTCTTTGTCTTTGATTGATATGGAAATCCAGGAGATCAATAGTGAAACCGCGAACCTTTTCTTGAAAAACAAAACAAATACCGCTCTGTCTGTAACTTTGGATCTTCTTCCTGGGCAAAAAATAGAACTGCTGCCATTGAAAACTAAATGCTTAAGTATAAAAACTCCTAAAAAGGAAAAGTGGCAGTGCGTGGCAGAAATCGCTGATGGGAAAAAAACAGAGAAATATTTCAAAAGAAAAGGCGTGAGCAGCATTTATCAAAACAGCGCAAAAATAGATATAGACGGAAACTTGTCCGATTGGAAAATGCCTCCTCTCGTCTCAATGATGGACCGCGCGCATCTGGAACCTCCGGATCCACATATCCCGTGGGAAAATACTGAAGATCTGGGAGTGAAAGTCTTTATGAGCTGGGATAAATATTATCTGTATCTTGCCGCGGAAGTCAACGATGACTCTCATTTCAACAATAGCGAAGTTTCCCAATTGTACAACGGCGATAGTTGGCAGTTTGCTTTTGACCCCCAAAATAACGCGTCTGTCAATTCAGCGTTGAATAATCAAAAAGGATACTCTGACGATGACTTTGAATATGGAGTGGCTCTGCTTAAAACTGTCCCGGCCATTTACAAGTGGCAGGGAAGAGGGCGTCTCCCTGACTCAAAGAATTTGGCAATCACAAGAGATGAGCAAAATGGGAAAACTATTTATGAAATGCGCATTCCCCTTAAAGATCTTAAGATTGCGCCAGACAAAGCGTTTGGATTCAACACGGTGTTTTTTGACGACGATAACGGTGGTGGTCAGGAATACTGCTTCGCTTTTGCGCCAGGCATTACCGGCGGCAAAAAACCGGAAGTGTTTCCGAAATTTATTCTCTCTACTGGTGTAGGTACGCAAGACATTGAGCATCGATAAAATAGTTAATATTTATTATATAAAATATTGAAAATACTTTTACTGAACTTGATAACCCAGGTATTCAGAAAATTACCTAGGTGAGAGAATCAAATAAAAATGAGGAAGGAACGGCAATTATGCGGAAAGTATTGCAGACGGGAATTACGGCGGTGTTTTGTCTGGTAATGACAATTGCTGCATCCACGGCGGAGACAGGAGCTGCACCAGCGAAAAAAATAGCGTTTGAAATGGATTTTCCCTCCGGCTCTCCCGCCGTGATCATCGAAAATATCGACGTCATCCCGTCATTGCAGTTTTATTATGCCAATTCCGGCTGGGGAAATATCCATGAAGTGGACTGCATGCGCATGAAACGCAAAAACCATGAGGCGTCAATCATCAAAAAAATCCCCGGCATCGGCAATTACGATTTGAACATGAAATGGAACGGCCTGCAACTTGAGTACGACTACATCTATGAGGTTCCAGCCGACAGTAAGGTGAAATACATTGTCGCGGATATTTTTCTATCGCGTGACATTTTCAGCAAAGCTCCAGAAAAAGGTGTAAAAACCGTCCCCGGTAATGAATTCGACGCTCTCGGCTGCGCCGACAGCTTGGAATTTGACACCATTCTCGGTAAATTCATTTTCACGCTTTCGTCCGAAAATCTCACCGGCGGAGCCGTTGCTTCCCAATGGCTGCTGCGCAATACCTCCGACCAGACCTGGCGTCCCAAAAAGCTTCAGTCCCTGTCCATCCTCAACAATTGCGAAAGGAGCAGCGGCAAACCGGCAAGGCAGAAACTACACGTGCTTATCCGGCTTGAACCGGTGCCCGATCTGGCGGAAAGACTCAACGGCCGCGGCTTGTTCAAACTTATAGAAAAACTGCAGACCGTGCCGGCCGGACAACAATACCTTCAGGAACTCTCCGGCATGGCACAGCAGCTCAAAGAGATATTCGCCCGGAAAGAATTCGACAAAGACCTGGCTGGGAAAATTCAGACACGGCTGGAAGAAATAGCCCGGCAGATTTCGCTGGCCCGTAAAACCTACGCTTACGATAAAATCGTCATTCCGCAGCCGCAGGAAATCACCTATGGCCCGGAACAGTATGCCGCGGAAAATGCCGTAATCGTTATCCCGGAAAATGCCGCCGCCCAAATTCAGGCCGGAGCCAAACTGCTCCGGGAAGAACTGCATGATTATTTCGGTATTGACGCGTCGGTTATTACCGGCAGCAGCATCCCTGACGGCAAAAATCCGATTGTCATTTGCAGTAAAGATGACGGCAAATTCATTGTCGAAGTATGCAGCAAGTCCGTCACCGGCAAGCAGCTCCAGCCACCGGAAAAAAAGGAAGGCTATGCCATGCGGATCACCCCGCATGAAGTGTTCATCTGCGGCAACGACCCGGCCGGGGCGTTTTACGCCGTCCAGACCCTTCTCCAGCTTCTGCATAAGAACTCCGCAGAAGAAATCACCGCCCCTGCCGCGAACATCCGCGACTGGCCGGAAATAAGTTTCCGCGGTATGATGCTGATCCCCTGCGGCTCAGAAAAGCAGGTGGAATGGACCCGCCGCGCCATTCGCCGTTTTCTAGCCCTGCATAAGTTCAACAAATTGCTGTTCGGGGAAGCCAGCTCCGGAATGATCCGCTGGAAATCACACCCGGAAATTGCTCCGGGGAAAAATGCGATTATCCCGGGAAAAATCAAGGAAACCGTTGCTTACGCCAAGGAACACTGCCTGGACGTTATCCCACTGGTGCAGTCGTTGGGACATGTCGACAGCGTACTCAAGGCCCATCCGGAACTGGCGGATTCACCGGACCCGGCCAACCCCGGCAATGCCTTGTGTACCGCCAGTCCGGCCGTAAAAAAACTGCTGACCGACCTCTATGACGAAGCTATCGCCCTCTACGGCAAACCGGAATATTTTCACATCGGCTGCGACGAAGCATACCCGATCGGCAGAAATCCGCTGTGCCAGGGCAAGCCGGCTTACAAAGTCTTTACCGAACATCTCAAATGGTGTAACGATTATCTAAAAAGCAAAGGCGTCGGCAAAGTCATAATCTGGCATGACCTGCTGCTGGACAGCACCGCCTGGGACATGCCTGCCAACAGCAACCGCGATGGTGAATACAATGCCGTCATTCACCCGGCGGTAAAATTGCTGCCCAAGGATATCGTCATTGCCTTCTGGAGTTATCGTAATACCGGCGATTTTCCCGAAGTCCCGTATTTTCAGAAACGCGGCTATGAAGTACTATGTTCGCCGTGGTTTGACGAGCAGAATAACTATGATATTTCCACTGCCACCGCCAGATACAACGCACTTGGCGTGCTCGGCACCAGCTGGACATTTACCAGCTGGACCAGCCCCGGGCCAAGCTCGCTGGTATGCGCGGAAAATTCCTGGTCGCCGAGGCACCCGGATTTTGACAAGCTCGGTTACGACCCGCGTGAACGTCTCCAGGCGGCCATGCTGCCGCCGCTGCCTTCAGGGCACGCCGGAACCACCGTTGTCCCGCTCGATATCAGTAAATCATGCAACCGCTCGTTGCGGGATGAAGTCTCCAGCGACGGCAAGGGCTGGACGGATGAGGGACAGGCATTTGATTTGTGCCTTCTGCCGGAAGGCAGACATCAATTCGGCGGCATTGATTTTCAGATCATTCCCGCCACTGCGAACAACGGTTTGCAATGCGTCGCCGTGGCCGGTAAACAACTCTCGCAGAAATGGGAAATCCCGGAACAGGTCAAAGGCATCATCATCGGGTGCAAAGCGGAAAGCCTGATTTTCCTGCAGTCCAGCCTTGCCCCCGCCTCGCGGGAAACACTGGGGTCTTACATCATCAATTATGAAGACGGTTCCAGCACCACCGCGCCGATCGTCAATTGTGAAAATATTTTCCCGGCGCGCAAACCGCTGTCGATTTACGCCATGCCGGAATTCAAACAACGAATTTGCAACGGTTATATTACTGATTCCAAACGCATCTGGACAGGGTTTAATCTTGCCGGGGAGGAAATTGATCTGCAGGCATATGAATGGATCAATCCGCACCCGAAAAAAGTTATTGCCGACGTGAATTTGCAAATGGCGTCGAATGGCGGCGGCAATGCAATATTTTTGCTGGCGGTAGATGCAGTAATGCAGAAGTAACTTGCCCGTAACGGCTTATCTGCCCGTGTAGGAACACAAGGCATTACGAAAAAGTCTTGAAAAAGACGCTGCAGCAGGCAGAAATATTTGGAGATAAACTCGTACCCCTTGAGAGAAAACCACTTTTATGGTATTTTAAAATAGATGAAAAAGACTGCGGACTTTAAGAAAATACACCATGGATGTCTATGTCCCGGAAGTTTCCAAGGCTCCGGCTCTTGTCAGAAGGCTTGTCTTTTTTAAGTTTGCCTTGGAAAAATATCGCGGAGCAGTGTGGCTCGATAATGTTAGCTTTGCCATAAAAAATAGAAAAGGAGAATAAGCAATGCTGTTTAAATCAGATAAGTTCAAAGCCCAGTGGGATACATGGGGGTATTATCACAATAAGACCTATTACCTTTATTACTTGATAACAGAAGACAGCCCAGGAGAAGGTTTTGGCGTGGCGGTTTCCACGGATGGCGTCCATTGGGATGACCATGGCTGGGCGATAAAAGCGTCCGACAAGATGAAAAGATATCTGGGTTCAGGAGCCGTCTGGAAATCTTTGGACTTTGAAGACAGTGGCCGTTTCATCTGCAACTACTCGGAATACAGAGAAGACGAATACGGGAAAAATACCCAGAATATTTATTTTGCATGGTCAATTGACTTGATTAATTGGACAAAATATGGGGACGACTATGTGTTTTCTGTAGACGAAAGGTTTTACGAACGATATGGCCGATGGGACAACGTGTTTTCGTTGCCGCGTCCGGACGGCGGTTTCTGGGGCGTATGGGTAGGCACACCGAAAGGCAAAAACGACCTCGAAGGCGGAATAGCTTTCGGTTATTCAGGCGATGGCCTGAAATGGCATGCAATAAAAGCGGGCCAGATAACCCCCGATGCCAAAGAAGCCGGAGGGCTTTGGAGATTTGGCGACAAATTCTATGGCATGTTCGGCTCCCCACAAAAAGGAATCATGTCCTATATCTCGGACAGCATAGATGGCCCTTATCAGGCTTCGGAAAAAAACGCTATCCTTCTTAGTGCGGGTCACAGCTATTTCCCCAGATACCTTGAAACGCCGGAAGAAATATTGGTTGTTCATCACTCTATGTCTGGGCGGCGTCACATTGGAAAAGAAAACCGCGCCGTCACGTATGTTGCTCCATTAAAAAGAGCTGAAGTTGACAATGAAGGAGTTCTTCGTTTCAAGTATTGGAAAGGGAACGAGGCATTAAAAGGTTCTCCCATAGAAATAAAGGACCAAAAGGCCACCCCTGAAATGACCTTGCTCACAGATTTTCAAGATTTTACTAAAGGCCTGATTGTTGAGGGAACAATGGAAACACCCGCAAAACTCTTCGTACAAGCAGACAATATAAGCTATGTTTTAAATGTTGATGAAAATGGGTGCATGACAATAGAGCAGTTTGCTCCTTTTGGGGGATTCGCAAAAGAAATACAATCGGTAAACCGCGAATATTCATTCCCGCCTTCTGTCAATTTTCGTCTTTTGTTGAGACGAGGAATGCTGGAGTTTTATCTGGATGACGAATTTATGGAGTGTTGCACTTTGCAGTGTCCCGACTGCAAAAATATCCGTATTGGAATAATGGGAGACGAAAGCAAGAAGGGCCTAAGCAATATAAAAGCCTGGGCAATGTTTTTATAATCCCTAAGCGGTGAGGGGGAACATGTGCGCCATGGAAAGATGCCATAATCTAGCGGGTGTAAGTCCTGTCCCGGCAGTCCTAGCCGGGTAGCTATCCTGACAACTGGGGCGGCGACAAATCGATTGAAGCTCAGGGACAATGTTTTCCTTATTTTTGGTGCGGTAGATGAATCATGCTGGATTTACGTCAACGGTAAAAAAGCAGGAGAACACCTTTTTAAAAATAGTGATGACTGGAAGACCCCTTTTATCATCAGGATTGACCGGGAATTTGATAATTCCAAAGAATGGCAAGATATTGTCATAAGAGTGGAAGATAAAAGCGGAATGGGCGGAATTTATAAGTCTGTATGGTTAGCCGTGGAAAACAAATATACTGGCAAATAAAAATTCATACGTCTGCGGATATTCAGGTATCCGCTTTTTTCAGACTGACTTGTCGAGTGTAAGGGCCATGAGGGCCTTCTCAGCTTCGAGGCGTATGGCTTCAAGGTTGTTTTCATCAAGTTCAGCCGGAACACTTATTGGATCGCCAAGAATAAGGGTTACGCTGGCCCATGGTTTAGGTATCTGAAAACGGTCCCAGCTTCTTATTTCCCAGTAGCTGCTGTAATTGACGCTCACGGGAACGACCTTTTTACCACTCATTGATGCCAGAAGTATGGGGCCGGAACTCATATGATAGCGGGGGCCGCGGGGACCATCCGGAGTAAATGATACGTGGTAGCCTTCTTTAAGGGCGGCAAGGGCCTCCCTGAATACGGGAGCGCCGCGCTTTGAGCTGGAGCCCCTCAGGCTTTTAAGACCGAAGCACGCAATAAGGTCGGTCACATACTGCCCGTCGCGCGAGGGACTGACAATGGCCATTGTTTTCCTTCTGACCCATCGCGGAAACATCACGGGGAAAAAGAGTAGACGGTTATGCCATGTGACTGTTATTACGGGCTCTTCGGAATGGATATGGTCGTTGGGATCGATAAATTTTGTCTTCATGCAGAGTTTCATAAACTTCAGAAATAAAGCGGGAAAGAAAAATATCCATGTTGGAAACTTTTTAATCTGTCTGAATTTTTTCTTGAGAGAAGTCATTTTGCGGTATTGTTCCTTCCGTAATCGCATAATTTTATGATTTCGCAGATATCGCATTCTGGTTTTCTGGCGTAGCATCGGTTTCTTCCGTGAAATATAAGTAGATGCGAGAAGTCCGTCCATCGCGAGGATGGCATATTGGAAGTAACGAATTTCTCGATTTTTCCGGGATTATTATGGGAAATAGACATGATACGGCTGATGACTCTGCCGACATGAGTATCTACCGGGAATCCGGGTATTCCGAACGCATTGCCTAGAATGACGTTAGCGGTTTTGCGTCCTACTCCCGGCAGGGAGCAAAGTTCGTCCATATTATCGGGAACGGAGCCATTAAACTTTTCTTTTATCATTTTTGAGGAGGCAACAATGTTTGCCGCCTTATTATGGTAAAAACCGGCTGACCTAACGAGTTTTTCAATGTCCGGAAGACGTGCTGACGCCATTTTGGCCGCATTGGGATACTTTTTAAAAAGAGAGGGGGTTATTGTATTGATCCTTGCATCGGTGCACTGGGCCGAAAGGATTGTGGCGATCATGAGTTCAAAGGGGTTTTCATGAAAAAGAGAACATTTGCCAGGTCCCCATGTTTTCATAAGAGTTGTGTAAATTTTGTTTAAACGTGTGAAGACCGGTCCGAAGTGGTTTTTCATGAATGCTGATTTTTCAAATTTTCGAGAGCTTTACTGATTTCGGTGATAATGGCCTCCGCCTTTTCCTTATCAGAGGAGAAGGAGGCATTTTCTAGTTCTTTGCCGAGTAATGATATCATGTCGGCCCCAAGGTTGGCAGAAGCGCCTTTGATTGAGTGGGCGGTTCTTTTGAGTTCATTCCATGTCCCGTTTTTGAGACTTTCAGATGATCTCTCAAGCAGGGAATGAGTATTTGAGAGGAACTCGTCAAGCATTTCATTTACGTCCTGCTCATCAAATTCGAACTCTTTTTTCAGATAATTGAAAATTTTTTCAATAGTATCGCTTTCCATTCGAGCCTCTGTAAGTCCAGCTTTATGGGCTTAATATATATTGGGCGCCAAACTTAAAAAGCTTTATTTTTAACTTAAATGGATTTTTTGTTTTGCATTGACACAAACGTGATATTATTATAAGTAAAATCTTAGAACCGGAAAAGGGACAGCAGGATGTCATTTCAAAGTAAAAACATGATACAGGTTTCAAAAAGACTTGATGCCTCCAATGTCGGAGAGTTTAAAACAGAATCGCTCTCAAGCCTTAAGAACGAGAAAAAAGGTATAATCATAAACTTTTCGGAGACCACCTTTCTCGACAGCGCGGGACTTGGGGCACTTGTAAGTATTCTAAAAATGGCGGCACAGTCAGATAATAAAAAGATTGCTCTGGCCTCGCTCTCAAAGCAGGTGCGTCAGATATTTGAACTTACCAAGCTTTACAGGCTTTTTGACATATTCGATACGGTAGAAGAAGCACAAGCCTTTCTTGAAAAATAAGTTTTTATGGAACTAGGGGAACAGAGGCGTTTCTGCATAGCCGGTCTGCTTAAAAATGTGAGACGGCTTGCTTTGTTCTGCCGGAGAACCTGTGAAAAATATTTTTCTCCCGAGGACTTGGATTCTATCGAACTGGCCGTTGTGGAGGCTACAAATAATATCATAAAACATGCCTATGGCGGCGAATCAAAGAACCCCGTTGAAATCGGCGTTACACGCCACAAGGGGTTTTTCCGCATAAGAATTTACGACCATGGAAAACCCTTCAATCCCGAAGCTATCCCTTCCCCCAACTTTGAATGGGCAGGCATAGACAAAATTCCTGAAAGCGGACGGGGACTCTATATCATCAGAAATATAATGGATAATGTTTCCTTCTCCCGCGAGAAAAGTCTCAATATGCTTACTATGGAAAAATATTCGTCGATAACCTGCGGCGATGCCGATTATGAAGAGCTGGCCCCCTCCATATGGTATGAAAAGGTGGCAGAGTCTGTACAGACCCACAGGGAAATGGAAAGCGCCGTCAAACTTCATAACAGTATCATTCCTAAAAATGCTCCGGTGGTACCGGGTCTCATACTTTTTTCAAAATCGGAATCGGCCTTTGAGACCGGGGGTGACTATATAACATTCTATCAGCAGGATGATTCGACACTATGGTTTTTCGTAGGAGACGCAATGGGCAAAGGAATGTCGGCCGCTATATTCACTTTGCTTATGCATATGGTAATAAAAAGTATTATAAAGACAAGCGCGCCAGACAAACCCGGGATACTTCTTTCTATAACAAATCGAATAATGTCTGATGATTTTGACAGGTTCGGGATGTTTATAACCGCTCTTGCGGGCAAAGTCGATATGAAAAAAAATATTCTCTCCTATTCGAGCGCAGGTCACTGCCCTCCAATAATTTCAAGTGACAATAAGCATATAGATATTCTCGATACACAGGACTTTATGATGGGCGTCGACCCCTCTGTTGAATACCATACGTACAATCTGCCGTTTACCAAAGGAATGCGCTTCCTAGCCTATACCGACGGAATTACCGATATAACCAATAGTAGGGGCGAAATGCTGGGAGTTGAGCCGCTTCTCTACGCCTGTGCTTCCGAGTTTAAAAATAAAAATGTGGATGAGGCGTGTACAAAAATATTTTCCGAAGCTCTTATTGCCACGGGCGGCAGGCTTCAAGACGATATTTCGATGCTCGCGGTACAACGCACCTAGCCTGAATGTCTTACGGCCAATATGTAACAAATGTCTTGTTTAAAAAGGGATTTTAAAAATGGATAGAAACGTTTACGGAAATTTTATTCTTACAATGCTTCTTATAATAACCGCTTTTTCGGCTTATATCATAGTAAAGTCGGTTGATGGACTCAGTATGCGCACCGAAAAAGTCTTTGCTCAGAACGTCAGCCTTGAAAATGAAATAAATGGTATTAAAAAACAGTTAAATTCTGTACGTTTTACCGTTGGTTCTCAAATCGAAAAGAATAATCATATCGCTGCCGAAAAAATGGCTAATAGCGAATTTTACGATGTTAACGCGGTTTCGGGCGGCAGACTTATTACAGCAACTGAGTCCGACACAAAAAATATGAACACCATAATCAATAACGATTCATTTGCTTCAAATGTATGGGGATACTGCTCTGATGCTCTCGCCGAGCGCAATTACAAAAATATTGATAATTTTGAACCGCAGCTCGCGGAATCATGGAAACTTTCCGAAGACAAGATGATTTATCATATCAAGCTTAAAAAAGGCATTCTATGGCATGACTTTAAAGATCCTGTTTCCGGAAAAGAATGGAAAGATATTGAAGTTACCGCACACGATTTCAAATTTTACGTAGATGTAGTGAAAAATGAGAAGGTTGAAAGTCCCTTCCAGAGAATATATCTCCAGGACCTTGACAGGATTGAGGTGATCAATAACTATGAGTTCAACGTCGTATGGTCTAAAAAGTATATAAAGTCAGAGGAAACAACCCTCGGACTTTCTCCGCTGCCAAGGCATCTCTATTACACCTATGACGGACCGTTCGACCCGGTTAAATTCAACGAGGATCACGAACGCAATAAAATAGTTGTCGGCTGCGGCCCCTACAGATTCGTCAAATGGAATAGAAATTTAAGTGTTGTCCTTAAAAAATGGGAGAAGTATTATGGAGGCCGCTTCGGCGCTTCACCCTCTCTTGAATATATTGAGATAGACGTTATAAATCACCAGAATACACGCTTTCAGGCCATGCTCTCAAGAAAAATTGATATGATAAATTTCACCCCTGAACAGTGGATTTTTAAGACCAGTACGCCTGAATTCGACCCCGAAAAAGGCTTTATCCGCAAGTATAAATATCCCAGACGTGCTTATTATTATATCGGCTATAACCTCACAAAACCGCTTTTTCAGGATAAAAGGGTCAGACAGGCCCTTTCGCACTGCATAGATAGGGAGAGGATAATCAAGGATGTCTATTATGGACTCGGAAGAATTGTCACAGGCCCATTTTTCATTGACAGTATTTACTACGATAAATCCATAACTCCTTATTCTTTTTCAATAAAAAAGGCTCGCGAACTTATGAAAGAGGCTGGCTGGATTGACAGCGATAACGATGGAATTCTCGATAAAAACGGCGAGAAATTTGAATTTACAATCCTTCAGGTGGCGGGAAGTGAGATACAAAAGAAAATGCTCCCCATCATAAAAGAGGATCTGGAAAAGGCTGGAATCATAATGAAAATTCAGACCATTGAATGGTCCGTCCTGACGGAAAGGCTCGAAAATAAAAATTTTGAGGCGTGTACACTTGGTTGGACAGCAGCGCTTGTGCCGGACGAATATCAAATATGGCATTCAAGCCAGGCAGGCATAAAGGCCTCCAGCAACCACATAGGATTCAGAAACCCCGAAGCAGATGCGCTTATAGAGAAAATAAGGATATCATTCGATATGAAGGAAAGAATACGCCTCGCTCATGATTTTCACAGACTTCTTCATGAGCTTCAGCCCTATACCTTTCTTTTTACGCCGGATAACTTGATAGGAATGGACGCAAGATATAAAAATGTCAGAGTTTTCCCTCTCGGAATCCCAGACCGTATAACTTGGGTGCCGACAGATAAGCAGATGCCGCTTCCGGAATAAGCAGGCAGGAAGAAGCCTTGGAAAAACAGGGGATTCGTGGTATTAGTAGATGATATTGAAGAATGGGGGTGTTAAATATGGGATTATTCGCGTTTTTTATTCTTTCGGGGGCTTCATATGCGGCAGGAAATTTATTAATCGCTGCGGCGGCACCTTTGTCTATTTTCTATGAAAAAAAACTTTTTAAGGCATTGGTCAGGGTTTTCCTCATCGTGGGATTGATTTTTGTAATGTTTTCCCCGGCATCAATGTCCAAGGCTATCAGTGCCATTCTCATACTTTCGGTTTTCTCTCTTTTTTTCGCACTCCAGCTCGGCGCCGTAAAAATGGGTTTTACTCATATAGTAAGAATAATCATGGCACTATGCGCGCTTTTGGCGTTTTGGCAGGAACTGAAATACTGGAAATCTCCGTCTATTTCGTTTGTACCTGAAAAAATTTTTGTTCTCGGCGGCTCATTGAGCAGTGCGGAAGAAAAATTAAAGCTCAAGCCTTGGCCTGAGATATTCAAAGAAAACTCAAAGCTGAATGTCCTTAACTACTCCGTACCGGGCGCGCTTGCCAGTCATTATGTTGAAAAGGCGGAAGTTGTATATGGTGATAATATATTAGTTATAATTGAGTGCGGTGCTGACGATATAAAGATGAAAACGCCTCCTCCCGAATTCAGAAAATCTCTCGAAAGCCTTATGGCAAAAATAGCACGAACTGGAAGAATGATCTTAATTTTTGAAATACCCGAATATCCCGACACGCGCGGCGCTTATTCGAAGATAATAAGGGAAACAGCAGCGAAATTCGGCGCCCAGATAATACCCAGACGTCTTATTGCCAAGATTATCTATGAACACCAGAAAGAGTCCCTCGCCCTCGACCAGGAAGGGAATCTTAAAATAGCTAATTTAATTAAGTCATTCATTGCGGAAAACATGAATAACTCCAACAAAAGCCACGAAAATAAATAATTTACTCTTTTATTTTTCGCTTTAAAAACTATACTTGTGACAGGGTTTTTTGATTCAGGGAGAACTGTTTTATGAATTTTCCGTCTATCGGTATTACCGCCATGGAAAAAGAACTATCACGGTTAAGGCATGTCACGTCGGGAAAACTTCATTTACATCCTAGTTCCGTTCTCATTTTTGCAATAGATAAAGACAATACCGTACTATGGGCGAACGATAAGGCCGCCGAACTTTTCGGTAAAGACTTTTTAGAGAAAAAATGTTATTCCCTATGCCATGGAAATAAGACCCCTTGTAAAAACTGCATTGCCAAGGCGGTGATAAACGACGGTCATACAAGGCGGCATAAAAAAATCATTAAAACCTCACATAAAAAAAATTCCGCCTTTCTGGTTTCCGTCAGCGCCGAAAAATATGACGACAATGGCAGTATTACGACCGCAGCACTCAAAGTAATGATTGAAATACCGCATGAAATACCGGTATTCAACTCTAAAGTTCTTGTGGCAGAAGATAACAAGACCAATCAAAAATTGATTATAAAAATTCTTAAATCACTGGGATGCGAGGTTTGTATAGCCGAAAATGGTGCTGAATTGCTCGAAAGATTTATGCTGGACTCATACGATATTATTTTTACGGATATAGAGATGCCCGGAATGAATGGATACCAGGCTGCTCTTGAATTGAGAAAACTTAAAGAAAAAGATGGAGAAAAAATACCGGTCGTAGCAATATCTGCATATCATCCAGAAACCTGTGAAAAAAAATGTTTAGACTCCGGAATGAATGAATTTATTCCCAAGCCCTTCAATAAAGACGACATCATAAAAAGTCTAAAAAAACATATCAGACCTTGGGGCAACACTTAAGTTTATGTCTTTCCGGAAACCTCGGAAATAATATCTATAAATTCGTCCTTGGATACATCCTCAAGTCGTTTTCCCTTGGCTTTGAGCTTCTCATTGAACTTAATCGCCGTCTCAGCCATATGTTCATGGGTCTCTTCGGAGCCTCCCGCCAGATAAAAATTGTCTCCCTTGGTTATCCTTTTATGCCCGTCTTTGTTATCAAGTCCCACTCCGACAAGCAAGGCTTTTCCTTTTTTCGGATTTTGATTTTGTCTCGGCAATTCCATAAAAAAAGACCCTTTTTACATTTTTCACAAATTATGGTGATGTCCCAATTATAACACATCTTCCGCCCAATCTCAAGGAAAAGCAAGTTTTTTGAGGCAGACAGATTGAATTCCCCACAAATAACCGTATATTTCCGATTCGTTCACGTTAGCTTTTGGAGAACAAAATGATACTGATTCCCTGCTGGAACAAACTGTCTGTCGTGCGTCGCCCGGCGTAATACCGTACGCCGGGGTGTAACTCATTTTTAAATGATTCCTTTTCGTATCCAAACCATAAGTAGAGGTAGAACAATATAATGACAAAGAAGACAGAAAAGCCCATGAAGGGTTGCGAAATAGTAATTCGATGTTTGGAAAGAGCAAATGTTGATATAATCTTCGCTTATCCGGGCGGACAGTCCCTCGAGCTCCATCAGGCCCTCCAGAATTCATCCATAAGGGTCATCCTTCCGCGCCATGAACAGGGCGGAGCCTTTGCCGCAGGCGGCTATGCCAGATCCACCGGCAAAACAGGAGTATGCATGGCAACAAGCGGTCCGGGAGCTACCAACTTGGTGACAGGAATCGCCGATGCCTATATGGACTCAGTACCGGTAGTCTTTATTACCGGCCAGGTACCTTCCTCACTCATCGGAAGAAATGCCTTTCAGGAAACTGACATTATCGGAATAACAAGACCTATAGTAAAGCATAGTTACCTTGTACTTGATGTAAAGGACATCCCCTCTGTTTTTGCTGAAGCGTTTAAACTTGCAAACAGTGGCAGACCGGGTCCTGTAGTCATCGATATACCCAAAAATATTCAGCAAGCCGTCTGGGCTCCCGAATTCCACGAAGAAAGCATAAGTCGTGATTATGATTGCGTAAGACACTCCGTCAAAGAATCTGATCTCAAGGCCGTGAAACATGCTATATCACGCGCCAAGCGCCCTTGCATCTATGCTGGCGGAGGAATAATTATTTCCGAAGCTTCCCGTGAACTCGTCAAATTCGCCGAATCATATAATATTCCTGTTACAACTACGATAATGGGCATAGGTTCTATCCCCGAAGATCATCCGCTCTGTCTCATGTGGCTGGGAATGCACGGCACCGTTTATGCCAATAACGCCGCTAATGAATGTGACCTCCTTATAGGCCTCGGTGTAAGATTTGACGACAGAGTGACGGGTCCGACCGCCACATTCGCACAGGACGCTAAAATTATCCATGTCGACATTGATGTCTCTGAAATCAATAAAAATAAAAAAGCCGATATCGGCGTTGTTGCCGACGTAAAATCATTTCTTGAAGATCTGAACAAGGAACCTCTCTACAAGGACTACAAGGACTGGCACAATCAAATTGCCGAATGGAAGAAAAAGTTTCCCCTTAAATATAAGGTGAGAGAAAATGCCATTCAGCCACAGTTCGTAGTTGAAACTCTTTCGCGACTGACTGACGGCGAGGCCATAATTGTTACTGGCGTCGGCCAACATCAGATGTGGGCGGCACAGTATTATCGTCACAAATATCCAAGACATCACATTACATCCGGCGGACTCGGGGCTATGGGTTTCGGATTACCGTCCGCAATGGGCGTAAAAGTAGCCTGTCCCCATAAAACTGTCGTCAATATCGATGGTGATGGCAGTTTTCAGATGAACATCCAGGAACTCGGCACCATTCATAATGAGGACATCAACGTTAAAATGATAATCCTCAATAATCAACATCTTGGAATGGTCGCTCAATGGGAAGACCGCTTTTACGGCAGTGTCCGCGGCAATACCGTTCTTATAAATGAACGAGTAAACCGTCCTTATCCTGACTTTATATCAATTGCCAAAGGTTATCAGATACCAGGACGCGAGGTATACACAAAGGCCGAGGTTGAAGATGCCATAAAGGAAATGCTCACCTGCAAAGAGGCGTTCCTTTTGGATATTCATACCGGATATCAGGAACACGTCCTTCCAATGATTCCACCAGGCAAAACATATAAAGACATCATTTACGAGTGATTGACGAATAAGTGACGCATCATTGACGGAGCCCTTATTATTATGTCTGAAGGGCGTCAAAAGCACGCATTAGCAATGTGCTGGTTTTGTCTGCCCTGCAAGAAAACCGCTTGAAAAGGCCCATTGAAGATTAAAGCCACCACAGGGACCGTCGATATCAAGAACTTCCCCGGCAAAGAAAAGTCCTTTTACGATTCGACTTTCGAGGTTGTGCGGGTCAACATTCTTCAGGGATACTCCGCCTCTTGTTATCATTGCTTTTTTCCACGACTCGGTCCCGTCGATATGAATGGGAAGAGCGCTAAGAAGTTCTGAAAGAAGTTTCCGTCGTGATGCGTTGAAAGCTGCCGCCGTGGTTTCTTCCGAGATTCCTGCAAGATGACAGAGATTTTCCGCAATTTTTTGCGGTATTTGCATAGCAAGCAGTTTTCGCACCTGTTTTTTCCCGAAGTTTTTTTGCCATTCCATAAAGTCGACCAACCAGTTTTCCGCGGTTTTATCTGCAAAAAAGTTTATTCTAAATGGAATTTGGACGTGCTTTGCAAGAAGTTCTGACACATCACCGGCAAAATCTATTATAGATGGTCCTGATATTCCGTTATGAGTGAAAATCAGTTCTCCCCGTGAGGGTTTATTGCGGTATTTTGGAAGCTGAAGCGAAATCAACGCGTCCTTAAAGCTTATCCCAGGACATTCCCGCACCCACGTTTCGGAGCACGTCAAACCCGTCATTGCCGGAAGCGGTTTTACAATGTTGTGTCCCGTTTCAGCTGCAAGCTTGTACCCGGAGGTTCCTCCTCCAAGATTAGGATAGCCCATTCCGCCCGAAGCCATTATCAACTTTTCTGCCTTTATCATGCCGCTTGATGAAATAACACCTGAAATATGACCTTTTTCTATCACTGCCGACTTTATTTCCGTTTCATATTGAAATTCTACATTGAGACGGTGACATTCGGCGAGAAGTGCCTCCAGCACATCTGAGGCCTTTTTTGAAACAGGAAAAATATGGAAGCCGTCGCTGACTTCAGTCTTTACACCACACGATGCCAGAAATTCACGGAGTTTTTCGGAGGGAAATAGTTCAAGTGCGGGAAGGGTAAAGCGGCCGTGCTTCCCCAAATAGGAGCAAAAATCCTTTGGATTTAATATATTGCTTATATTACATTTACCGCCCCCGGACGCTAAAAGTTTAAGTCCGGGGCGCATGAGTTTTTCGCATATAAGAACGCGGCGGCCTAAAGATGCCGCCGCTATTGCCGCCATCAATCCAGCCGGGCCTGATCCGACAACGATTGTTTCTATTTCATGAATCATAAAATCCCGTTATCTCAGGCATCAATGCAACAATTTTGGTCCGGCATTATTTTTTGGATTTTTTGGACTTCTTAGCTTTTTTCTCTTCCTTATCGGCAGCCTTTTCGTCTTTCTTGTCTTCCTTATCGGCAGCCTTTTCATCTTTCTCATCTTCTTTATCAGCAGTCTTCTCGTCTTTCTCGTCTTCCTTATCAGCAGTCTTCTCGTCTTTCTTATCTACTTTTTCAGTATCCTTAGTTTCGCCTGCTTCTTCAGTACTTGCCCATTTTCTTACATTTTCGATATTTTCTTGAACTTTTTTATATTCTTCATCAAGTTTTGCGGTGTCCGCTCCCTTTTCTTTCGCCTGCTTTATCTTTTTATCCATAGCATCAAGCTTTTTAGTTAGGCCTTTAATCATTCCTTCGGACTTTTTTGTTAACTTCCCCTGTATATTATCACGTTTTTTGCTGAGCTTCTCAATTACTTTTTGATCGGGATTTTCCTTGGACTTAAATTCCTCTATCTGCTTATTAAGACTCTGTACTTCCTTTACATCCTTTTCGAACGGGTTTTTGTCAGCAGCCGAAAGATTGAAGTTCAACGCAACTACCGCAATCACCGTGGCGAAGAGAGAAATCTTTTTCATTTTCATAAGTCCTTTCTAATAAATATATCTTTACATTAATATTCCTTATATTTTTAGAAAATCAATTATTTCCAATTAATATTTGTTTCTCCTGAAAGACTTTTATATTGCACACTGTATTGGATGGTCCCGCCAAAAGTCTGTGGCCTGATAAAATCGCACACGTAAAAACCTTGCCAACTGGAATACATCGGCTCATACTCGATTTATG
>Ga0209417_1002988_pt1 | contig 23982 bp, 20 predicted proteins | sample RifGroF2_FD_184002 | JGI IMG/M metagenome (GOLD analysis project Ga0209417, IMG submission 184002) | Groundwater microbial communities from Rifle, Colorado, USA - Groundwater F2 (SPAdes) (version 2) | ecosystem: Environmental > Aquatic > Deep subsurface > Groundwater | place: Rifle, Colorado... | reverse complement strand
TCTTTCGAGCTCATGTACCATCGAGATACCCAATTTTTAATGATGCCTAATCGTATACCGTAGGGATGTACTTTCTGACCCATTATTTTTTATCCTCTTTTTTGTCCGAGACTTTAACTGTAATATGACACATTCTCTTAATGATTCGATCGGCTCTGCCCTTTGCGCGCGGGCGAATGCGCTTTAACGTAGGGCCACCATCCACATAAATCGTCGACACATACAATTCATCGACGTCTGCATTTTGATTATGCTCCGCATTGGCAATTGCCGATTCGACAACTTCGCGCATGATTTTTGCTGCGCGTTTTCGGCTAAAAGCTAGCAAATCTAACGCTTTATCAACAGGCAATCCTCTAATTTGATCCGCAACGAGCCGGCCTTTTTGGGGCGAAAAACGTGCATTTTTTAATAGTGCAAAAACTTCCATCGCTCAAATACCTCTTAAATTAACTTTTCTGCGCTGCTTCAGCGGCTTCTTTTGCTTTTCGATCGCCTGAATGCATTTTAAATGTTCGGGTAGGCGCAAATTCGCCTAACTTAAAACCAATCATTTCTTCTGTGACAAAAATAGGAACAAAATCACGACCGTTGTGGACAGCAATAGTTAAACCAATCATCGACGGGATGATCATCGATGCTCGAGACCATGTTTTGACGGGTTTATTGCTATTCGTTTTGCGAGCTTTTTCAATTTTATCGAGTAAATTTACATCGATAAAAGGCCCTTTTTTTACTGATCTCGCCACGTGTCTAACCTCTTTTAAAATTAACCTTACTACTATAACTACTCAGTCTATTTCGAAAAATGTTTGGGTATATTTTTCACATGACCCACCAAATAGTTAACCTTTATCCTTACTACGGTGACGTACAATATATTTTTGTGTACGTTTATTCTTTCTTGTCTTATATCCCTTCGTTGGTTGTCCCCAAGGCGATACAGGATGACGGCCTCCTTTCGTACGGCCTTCGCCACCGCCATGCGGGTGATCAACTGGATTCATAGCCGTACCTCTTACATGAGGTCTAATCCCTCGCCATCGGGAGGCACCAGCCTTTCCGAGCGAACGCAAATTATGCTGTGAATTACTCACTTCGCCAATCACTGCACGACAATCGACAAAAACTTTTCTTAGCTCGCCAGACCGTAATTTTAAAGTTGCATACTGGCCTTCTCGAGCGATAATTTGAATCGATGACCCAGCACTACGCGCCAATTGAGCGCCTTTTCCTAGTTTCAATTCAACACAATGCACAACCGTACCGACAGGAATATGTCTCAGCGGCAAACAATTACCTGTTTTAATAGGCGCTTCAATTCCCGATTGAACTTTATCGCCTGCCTTTAATTCTTGTGGCGCAATAATATAACGTCTTTCGCCATCTTGATATAACAATAAAGCAATATGCGCTGTACGATTAGGATCATATTCGATTCGTTCGACAACGGCGGGAATACTATCTTTATCCATCCGTTTAAAATCAATTTGTCGATAAAGGCGTTTATGGCCGCCCCCTCGATGACGACTCGTCATACGACCGTCTGTATTACGTCCGCCTGTTTTACTAATCCCCTTAACTAAGGCAGCGCACGGCGCACCTTTATGTAAATGCGGATTAACCACTTTAACAACAAAACGACGACCCGGTGATGTTGGTTTTGACGATACAAGTGCCATAATTTATTTTCCTCTTTTCTCTATTCAGCACCAGCAAAATTAATATCATAGCCTTCTTGTAAAGCAATATACGCTTTTTTCCAGTCTTGCCGTTTACCTGCCATGAACCGAAACATTTTTGTTTTCCCTTTCACGTTGCATACACAGACCGCATTGACTTTAACTTTAAACAATAACTCGACGGCTTGTTTAATTTCTTCTTTGGTGGCATTTTTTAACACTTTAAAGATGATTTGTCGGTATTTGTTCGCAATACGCGTTGATTTCTCAGAAGTGTAAGGCGCTAGCAATACTTGTGTTAAACGCTCTTCGTTTATCATTTTAACCACTCCTCTATAGCCTTAATTGCAGCTGTTGTTATAATTACTTTTTTAAAGGATATTAAATTCACTGGATCAACCTCTTTTGCCGAACAAAGATCAACGGTCGGAATATTCCTCACAGCCAATGCTAAGTTACGATCAATTTCGTCGGTTACAATCAACCCCTCAGAAAAGCTCATCGCCTCCAATTTTTTTAATAAATTCTTCGTTTTCAAAGAATCTACTTGAAATTGATCGACAACAATCAAACGCTCTGTTCGTAAAAGTTCAGACAAAATAGAAGCCATGGCGCCACGATACATTTTACGATTCACTTTTTTAGCGTAATCGCAAGGCTTTGCGGGAAAAGCCACGCCACCGCCTCGCCAAACATTGACTTTACCGGCACCGACACGTGCCCGACCAGTCCCTTTTTGTTTCCATAATTTTTTCTTACTGCCCGTTACTTCGGAACGAGATTTCTGTGTTGCGCTTCCTGATCTGGCAGCAGCTAAATAAGAAGTAACAACCTGATGAATTAATGCCTCATTGTAAGGGCAATTAAATACCTCATCAGAAACTGTCATGGGGTTAACTTCATTTCCCGAGTTAACAATATTGAGTTCCATTATAACTCTCCTTTCTCGGATTGACTTTTTCGAGCAGGAATCACAATGACATTACCGCTCGTTGCACCTGGAATGGCGCCTTTGATTAATAATAAATTTCTTTCAACATCCACTTTAACGATTTTTAAATTTTGAATCGTTTTGGTATCGGAACCCATATGACCACACATCTTCTTTCCTTTAAAAACACGGCCTGGTGTTTGTCTTTGTCCGATAGATCCTGGTGCGCGATGCGACAAGGAATTACCATGCGTTGCATCCTGTGTTCTAAAATGGTAACGCTTAATAACACCCGCAAAACCTTTTCCTTTAGAAATGCCTTGCACGTCGACTAATTGACCCTCTTTAAAAAGGTTAACGGTCAATTCATCGCCCTGTTTGAACTCTACCTTGGCATGATCCGTTAAATCAAACTCCCATAGTCCATTCCCCGCTGCTACATTTGCCTTTGCAAAATGACCTGCCATCGGTTTGTTAACTCGGGAGATTTTCTTTTCGCCATTCGTAATTTGGATCGCCTGATAACCATCTTTTTCCGTTGTTTTTACTTGAACAACGCGATTTGGTTCAACCAAAATTACCGTAACCGGAACAGCTGCGCCATTTTCATCGAAAAGACGAGTCATTCCACATTTTTTACCTACAACACCCAGTGACATTTTTATACCTCATTATTCAACGCTGATTTCTACATCAACACCTGCCGAAAGATCAAGCTTCATCAGCGCATCAACTGTTTTGTCCGTTGGCTGGATAATATCCACTAATCGTTTATGCGTGCGAATTTCATATTGATCTCTGGCGTCTTTATCCGCATTGGGTGCGGTTAATACAGTAAACCGCTCTTTTTTAGTGGGCAAAGGGATAGGCCCATGAACTTGTGCGCCTGTTCGCTTTGCCGTATCAACGATTTCTCGTGTCGATTGGTCAATCAATCGATGATCGAAAGATTTCAACCGTATTCTAATTTTTTGACTCTTAGTCACTACGCTACTCATAATATCTCCAACAGATGCTTAACGCATCGTTTGCTTTACTCAATAATTTCCGTGACGACACCGGCGCCAACGGTTCGACCACCTTCTCGAATTGCAAAACGCAAGCCTTTTTCCATCGCGATCGGCGCAATCAAGGCAATCACTATCTTGATGTTGTCTCCAGGCATAATCATCTCAACTCCTTCCGGTAATTGAATTTCACCCGTCACGTCCGTCGTCCTAAAATAAAATTGCGGTCGATATCCTTTGAAAAATGGCGTGTGCCTCCCACCTTCTTCTTTCGATAACACATACACTTCCGCCGAAAATTTCGTGTGCGGCTTGATCGATCCCGGTTTCGCTAAAACCTGCCCTCGCTCAACATCTTCTTTCTTCGTCCCTCGGAGCAATACACCCACATTATCCCCTGCTCGCCCTTCGTCCAATAACTTCCTGAACATCTCAACGCCCGTGCACGTCGTCTTTTGTGTATCGCGAATCCCTACAATCTCTACTTCTTCCCCTACCTTCACAATACCTCGTTCTACTCTTCCCGTTACTACCGTTCCTCGTCCAGAAATCGAAAACACGTCTTCAATCGGCATCAAAAATGGTTGATCTATCGCTCGCTCTGGATCCGGTATGTAACTATCCAGCGCTTCCACTAACTTCTCTATCGACTTCTTCCCTATCTCGCTCTCGTCTCCTTCCAACGCCTTTAATGCTGACCCAATCACTACTGGTGTCTTGTCTCCAGGAAATCCGTAACTCGTCAGCAAATCCCTCACTTCCATCTCGACTAATTCTAACAATTCTTTGTCGTCTACCATGTCCGCTTTGTTTAAGTACACCACAATGTACGGTACACCAACCTGTCTCGCTAACAATATGTGTTCTCGTGTTTGCGGCATCGGTCCATCCGCTGCACTCACCACCAAAATCGCTCCGTCCATTTGCGCCGCACCCGTGATCATGTTCTTCACATAATCCGCGTGTCCCGGACAGTCTACGTGCGCATAGTGCCTTTTGTCTGACTCATACTCAACATGTGACGTCGCTATCGTTATCCCTCTCGCTTTCTCTTCCGGCGCATTGTCTATCTGATCGTACGCCCTGAATTCTCCCCCAAATTTCTTCGACTGCGTCAGCGTTATCGCCGCCGTCAACGTCGTCTTACCATGGTCTACGTGCCCTATCGTCCCCACGTTCACGTGCGTCTTCGTTCTCTGAAATACTCCTCTCGCCATGTCTTCACCCTCTTTAGTTAAACATTAATTTCTTTTTTCAATAATTTCTTTAGCGACACTCGCTGGCGCTTCACAATAACGTGAAAATTCCATCGTATAGGTTGCTCGGCCTTGCGTCATAGATCGCAAATCAGTGGCATATCCAAACATTTCAGCCAAAGGTACTTCAGCATGAATTTCTTTTCCTGCTGGGGAATCTTCCATACCGCTCACCAACCCTCGACGACGATTTAAATCACCCATCACATCACCCATATATTCTTCGGGTGTAATGGCCACAACTTTCATGATCGGTTCTAATAAAATCGCACTGGCTTTTTTAGCCCCTTCTTTGAATGCCATAGAACCCGCGATTTTAAAGGCCATTTCATTGGAATCCACTTCGTGAAACGATCCATCAAACAAGGTCACTTTCACATCAACCACAGGATATCCGGCGATCACGCCGTTTTCCATTTGTTCTTTAACGCCTTTATCAACCGCCGGAATGTATTCTCTTGGAATAACACCGCCGACAATGGCATTAACAAATTCATATCCCGAACCCGCTTCTTTTGGCTCGATACGCAAGTAAACGTGACCATATTGTCCGCGTCCACCACTCTGCTTGATGTATTTGCCTTCTTGCTCAATACTTTTCTTAATCGTTTCTCGATAAGCCACTTGCGGTTTACCCACATTGGATTCAACGTGAAATTCACGTTTCATACGATCAACAATAATTTCAAGATGTAATTCACCCATTCCTTCGATAATGGTTTGACCTGATTCTTCATCAGTATGCACTCTAAAAGAAGGATCTTCTTGGGCTAATTTTGACAAAGCTAATCCCATTTTTTCTTGGTCAGCTTTCGTTTTTGGCTCAACAGCCACTGAAATAACAGGTTCCGGGAACTCCATACGCTCAAGAATAACGATTTGATCTTGATCGCTTAAGGTATCGCCCGTCGTAACATCTTTTAATCCAACGCAGGCCGCAATATCTCCAGCAAAAATTTCTTTGATTTCTTCTCGATGATTAGCGTGCATACGAACAATTCGACCAATTCGCTCACGTCGGTGTTTAATCGAGTTATAAATAGTGTCGCCCGACTTTAAGCTACCCGAATAGACTCGGATAAAAGTTAGTGTACCAACAAATGGATCCGTTGCAATTTTGAATGCTAGTGCAGAAAATGGTTCAGTATCATCAGCTTTTCTAAAAACAACGGTGTCGTTCCCATCATCTAACGTACCTTTTACAGGAGGAATATCGCTCGGCGAGGGTAAGTAATCAATAACGCCATCTAATACCGCTTGAATGCCTTTATTTTTAAAGGCCGAGCCACAAAAAACTGGCACAACCTCATTAGCAATTACTCGTTTCCTCAGGCTCTTAGTCAGGTCTTCGACCGATAAAACACCTCCGTTGAGATATTTTTCCATCATTTCTTCAGAGGCTTCAGCAGCAGATTCAACTAATAAATCATGATATTTTTTGCATTCGGCTTTCATTTCATCAGGAATTTCTTTCTCTTCAAACTTCACCCCAAGAGATTCTTCATCCCAATAAATCGCTTTCATTTTAACTAAATCAACCACGCCCTTTAATTGGTCTTCTGTCCCAATCGGCAATTGCATAACAATTGGGTTAGAGCCTAATCGATTCTTAATTTGATCCACAACGCGCATAAAATCTGCGCCGACACGATCCATTTTATTAACAAACGCTAAGCGAGGAACACCGTAACGATTAGCCTGGCGCCAAACAGTCTCTGACTGAGGTTCCACGCCACCCACGCCGCAAAAAATCACAACAGCGCCATCCAATACACGCATGGAACGCTCCACTTCGATGGTAAAATCAACGTGTCCGGGCGTATCAATAATATTAATTCGGTGTTCTTTGTATTGATGGGCCATGCCGCTCCAATAACAAGTCGTAGCAGCCGAGGTAATAGTAATACCGCGCTCTTGCTCTTGTTCCATCCAATCCATTACCGCATTACCGTCATGCACCTCACCTAACTTATAAGACACGCCCGTATAAAACAAGACGCGTTCAGTTGAAGTTGTTTTTCCCGCATCAATATGGGCGATAATTCCAATATTTCGATATTGTTCGATCGGCGTTATACGTGCCACGATATCATTCCTCTTTCAAAAAAAACTACCATCTAAAATGAGCAAAGGCTTGGTTTGCCATTGCCATGCGGTGCGTATCTTCTCTCTTTTTCACCGCTGTCCCACGACCATAAAATGCATCCATAATTTCACCAGCCAAGCGCAAAGCCATCGTTTTTTCATTTCGACCGCTCGCCGCATCAACTAACCAACGCATTGCTAGCGCAATACGTCTATTCGGTCTCACCTCTACCGGCACTTGATAAGTAGAACCGCCCACACGTCGAGATCTCACCTCAACCGTCGGGCAAACAGCATCCAATGATTTCTTAAAAATTCTCAAAGAAATCGAGCCTTCTCCACCCGCTTCGCCTTCTTCCAGCAAGGGTAACTCTTCATCTTTCACCTTGCCTTTTAATTTATCAAACGCGCTATCTAATGCGCCGTAAACAATTTTCTCGGCGGTTGATTTTTTGCCGCACATCATTACATGATTCACAAAACGCGCAACTAATTCACTACCAAATTTTGGATCCGGTAAAATTTCACGTTTAGGTGCTGCTCTTCTTCTGGCCATGAATATTTTCCTCTACTACTCCCAGAACAGGAAACGTCTATCTTTCGGCGTTTTTTTTGACGAAAAATCTTCGAAAATCGCTCGAAAAGTAAACATTCTCACATCATCGCTGTCGCGATAAAACACATCCCATTCTTTTTAAAATTAATCTTTCGATCCCCGCTACGCATCTACTAATAAAGATACATAGAATAAAAATTTACTTCTTTTCACCCTTGGGTCTACGCGCCCCATATTTTGAACGACTTTGCTTACGATTAGCTACGCCAGCCGAATCTAAGCTGCCTCTAACGATATGATATCGAACACCGGGTAAATCTTTAACGCGCCCACCGCGGACTAAAACGACTGAATGCTCCTGAAGATTATGACCTTCACCACCAATATAAGCACTGATTTCCATGCCGTTTGTCAATCGCACACGAGCCACTTTACGAAGGGCTGAATTAGGTTTTTTAGGTGTCGTTGTATAAACACGCACGCATACGCCCCTTTTTTGAGGGCATTTTACTAAAGCAGGTGCTTTAGATTTTTTTGGTTTTACGGATCGTTTTTGCCGACCTACTGCATAAGCGCTAATTGTTGCCATAATCAAAACCCATTCTTTGGAATATTTTATCTCTTTAATGCTTTATCAAACGCCCCAAATTTACGGGGCATCTAACCAACTCACTTATCTTCTAATACTATACATCTCGCTTATTCTCATCATGCTGACATCATTCAACTGATGCAATAGCACGCCATCAAGCGATGCAAAGAGGCTGGATTCTATTGATCAACCCAAGCGAAGTCAAGACAAATTTTCAAGCAAAATTTAATTTTAACTAACGCATCCTCTCTTCTTGCAACCGGCGCATAACACATCCTATTTTATGAGTTATACTCTTCGCCTTTTAGTCTTCGGTGGCGTTCGCAAGAACGCTCAGATTTTGGATCCTCAAAATCTCAACTGGGAAATTACTTTTCCGACTTATTCGCTTTTTTCTTTTCAGCTTGCTCTTTATCGGCCGAGATTAATGCTTCACTGAGCGCCGATTCCACTTGCTGCACCATCAATTTCTTACTATCTTCTTCGGCAATAGGCAGCTGACGCTGTTGGGCTAAACGCGCTTGATGATAAGCAAATCCTGTACCCGCCGGGATCAGGCGCCCCACCATCACATTTTCCTTGAGCCCGCGCAAATAATCGCGTTTCCCTTGAACCGACGATTCTGTAAACACACGGGTCGTTTCTTGAAATGACGCGGCCGAAATAAATGACTCTGTAGCCAAAGAAGCTTTTGTAATGCCCAATAACACAGGCTCAAATTGAGCAGGCTCTTTGCCTTGCGCAAACATTTCGTCATTCTTTTCTAAAATTCGAGCACGATCTACTTGCTCTCCTTTTAAGTAATGCGTATCGCCCGGATGGGAAACGATCACTTTCTTTAGCATTTGACGAATAATAACTTCGATATGTTTATCACTGATTTTTACACCTTGCAATCGGTAAACATCTTGCACTTCATTGACGATATAATTCGCGACTTCATTCACGCCGATCAATCGCAGCAAGTCATAAGGGTTCGCCTCGCCTTCCGAAATAACTTCACCTTTCTCAACGTGCTCGCCCTCAAATACGCTCAACATACGCCACTTCGGGATCAATTCTTCATGAACATCCCCATTCGAATGAGTAATCATCAGTCGTCGCTTCCCTTTGGTTTCTTTGCCAAAGTTAACGATTCCACTAATTTCTGCTAATACCGCCGAGTCTTTTGGTTTGCGCGCTTCAAACAAATCGGCAACGCGAGGCAAACCACCGGTAATATCTCTTGTCTTAGAAGTCTCTTGCGGGATTTTTGCAACAACATCACCCGATCCAATCGCTGCACCATCTTCAACCGTCACAATAGCCGCTGTCGGTAAAAAATATTGCGCAGGAATAGTAGTTCCCGGTAAATTTAAGTCATGCCCGTGTTTATCCACTAATTTAATCAGCGGTTTTAAATCCTTTCGAGAAATACCTCTCTGTTTAGGATCAATAATCACGATCGTACTCAACCCTGTGATTTCATCCGTTTGTCGATTCATCGTAACGTCTTCGATCATATCCACAAATTTAATAAATCCTTGCGCTTCTGAAATAATCGGGTGTGCATGAGGATCCCAGCTAGCGACAACTTGCCCCGCCTCTACGGCGTGACCGTCAACAATGGTTAATGTCGCACCATAAGGAACTTTATAACGCTCACGTTCTCTATTTTGAGCATCCAATACCGTCAGTTCCCCCGAGCGAGACACAACAACAAAATTCCCACTCTCTTGTTGAATAATTTTTGCATTATGCAGTTTGATCGTGCCTTTTGATTTCACCTGAATATTGCTGGTCACAGTCGTTCGGGAAGCTGCGCCACCAATATGGAATGTACGCATCGTCAACTGAGTACCCGGTTCACCAATTGATTGAGCGGCGATAATACCCACCGCTTCACCTACATTAACCAAATGCCCGCGAGCCAGATCTCGCCCATAGCAAGCAGCGCAAATACCATAGCGCGTATCGCAAGTAATAGCCGACCGCACTTTAATGGCATCAATAGAATAATCTTCTAATTGATCCGCCAAGGCTTCATCAATCAATGTCCCCCTGTCCATTAATACCTGCTTCGTCCCGGGAATAATTACATCTTCAGCCACAACACGGCCTAGCACACGATCACGCAATGACTCAACGATATCTCCTCCTTCAATCAATGGAGTAACCATCAATCCATTTAATGTGCCGCAATCCGGTTCGGTCACCACTAAATCTTGAGCAACATCTACTAATCGTCTCGTCAAGTAACCTGAGTTGGCTGTTTTTAACGCGGTATCTGCTAATCCTTTTCGTGCGCCGTGTGTTGAAATAAAGTATTGCAACACGTTTAACCCTTCGCGGAAATTTGCGGTAATCGGTGTTTCGATAATCGAACCATCGGGCGTCGCCATCAATCCTCGCATACCCGCTAATTGTCGAATCTGTGCAGCAGAACCTCTCGCACCAGAATCCGCCATCATATAAATTGAGTTAAAAGACTCCTGAGTCAATGTTTTTCCAGACGTGTCGGTAATTTGCTCATGCGCAATATTGTCCATCATAGCTTTGGCGACCTGATCATTCGCACGAGACCAAATATCGATCACCATGTTATAACGTTCGCTCTGTGTTAATAAACCCGAAGCGTATTGTCGTTCAATTTCTTTGACGGCTTCTTCGCCTTTATCAATAATGCTTGATTTTTCTTTCGGCACCAACAAATCATCAACGCCAATAGAAATACCGGAACGCGTTGCATTAGCAAAACCTGTATACATCAATTTATCGGCAAAAATGGCGGTCGCCTTTAATCCGACGCGGTGATAACATGCATTAACTAATGAGGAAATGGCTTTTTTCGTTAATGTTTTATTAATGAGCTCAAAAGGCAGGTTTTCAGGTAAAATTTCTTTGAGTAAAGCTCGGCCGACTGTTGTCTCAACCAGCTGATTTTTTTCTGACTGTCCGCCCACTTTTGTTGTTGTGAGCATCCCATCTAAACACACTTTAACGCTCGCCTGAAGATCGACAGCGCCGCTATCATAAGCACGCCGCACTTCAGTAACATCAGAAAATATCATGCCTGCCCCTTTGGCATTGGCTTTGTTGCGCGTCATATAGTAGAGGCCTAATACGACGTCTTGCGTCGGAACAATAATGGGCTCGCCATTCGCGGGAGATAAAATATTGTTCGTCGACATCATTAATGCGCGTGCTTCCAACTGGGCTTCTAATGTTAACGGCACGTGAACGGCCATTTGGTCTCCGTCAAAGTCCGCGTTATAAGCCGTACAAACCAAAGGATGTAATTGGATTGCTTTTCCTTCGACCAAAATCGGCTCAAATGCTTGAATACCCAATCGGTGCAAAGTCGGTGCTCGGTTTAACAATACCGGATGCTCTCGGATAACTTCTTCCAAAATATTCCAGACAATTGGCTCCTCGTTTTCAACCATTTTTTTCGCCGCTTTGATGGTTGAAGCAAGACCTTGAAATTGTAATTTACTGAAAATGAAGGGTTTAAATAACTCTAATGCCATACGTTTTGGCAACCCACACTGATGCAATTTGAGCGTGGGCCCAACGACGATGACCGATCGGCCTGAATAGTCAACTCGCTTACCCAGCAAGTTTTGACGGAAACGTCCTTGCTTACCTTTAATCATATCGGCTAATGATTTCAGCGGCCGTTTATTCGTCCCTGTAATCGGCCGACCACGTCGACCGTTATCTAATAACGCATCCACCGCCTCTTGTAACATGCGTTTTTCATTACGCACAATAATGTCTGGGGCGTTCAATTCCAGCAATCGTTTCAACCGATTGTTTCGATTAATCACGCGTCGATATAAATCATTTAAATCCGATGTTGCGAATCGGCCACCTTCTAAAGGCACCAAAGGTCGAAGATCGGGCGGCAATACCGGCAATACAGTCAAAATAATCCAATCAGGATGATTGCCCGATTCTAAAAAAGCCTCAATCAGTTTCAATCGTTTGCTCAGTTTCTTTAGTTTTGTATCTGAGCTTGTACTTGCGATCTCATCATGTAATTTTTCAGCTTCTTCTTGCAAGTTTAAATCTAACAGCAATTTTTGAATGGCCTCCGCGCCCATTTTTGCTTCAAAGGCATTACCATATTTTTCAATCGCATCTAAAAATGCATCGTCTGTCAACAACTGACCTTTGATTAAATCAGTCTCTTGCGGATCCACCACGACAAATGCTTCGAAATAAAGAACGCGCTCAATATCGCGCAACGTCATATCAAGCAATAGCCCAATACGAGAAGGCAATGATCGTAAAAACCAAATATGCGCTACTGGACACGCTAGTTCGATATGACCCATCCGTTCTCGACGAACCTTGGCTACTGTCACTTCAACGCCGCATTTTTCGCAAACAACACCACGATGTTTGAGCCGTTTATATTTACCGCACAGACATTCATAATCTTTGATCGGGCCAAAAATTTTCGCACAAAACAATCCATCCCGTTCAGGACGATGCGTTCGATAATTCACAGTTTCCGCTTTTTTGACTTCCCCGTAAGACCAGGAACGAATCATGTCCGGCGAAACAAGCCCAATACGAATAGCATTAATGTCTGTATATTGATCTGGCTGCGTAATCAAGTTTAATAAATCTTTCAAAGTTGTACCCTCTTCGTAATTAAAACGCTATGTTCATGCTGTTGATCCCCTTGGGGATATCTTGATTTTTAATCGTGCTCCAATTCAACATCAATGCCCAATGATCGAACTTCCTTAACCAAAACGTTAAAAGACTCTGGCATACCAGGATCCATCGAATGGTTATTATCAACAATGTTTTTATACATCTTCGTTCGACCAGCCACATCATCTGATTTTACTGTCAACATTTCTTGTAATGTATAAGCGGCGCCATAAGCTTCTAACGCCCAAACTTCCATTTCTCCGAAACGTTGGCCACCAAATTGTGCTTTTCCGCCTAAGGGCTGTTGAGTGACTAAACTATACGATCCTGTCGAGCGAGCATGCATTTTATCGTCAACAAGATGGTTCAATTTCAGGATATACATATACCCAACCGTGACGGGTCGATCGAAAGTATTACCAGTTCGGCCATCGCGCAACATCGTCTGACCACTCACCGGCAAATCCGCCATCTTTAACAGTTCTTTGATTTGTCCTTCATTAGCACCATCAAAAACAGGAGTCGCCATAGGCACCCCCCCTTTGAGATTGCCAGCCAATTCGATGATTTGTTGATCTGTCAAATCATCGAACTTAACTTTACTAACGCTGTCTTTATTGTAAATTTTATCCAACAACTTTCGAGTTGATTCAACTTTTTGTTTCTCTTCAAGCATGCGTCCAATCTTAAGGCCTAATCCTTTTGATGCCCATCCTAAATGCGTCTCAAGTACTTGCCCAATATTCATTCGAGACGGAACACCCAATGGATTCAATACCACATCAACAGGGGTACCATCTTCCAAATAAGGCATATCCTCGACTGGCACAATCAATGAAATAACGCCCTTGTTACCATGTCGACCGGCCATCTTATCACCCGGTTGAATGCGTCGCTTAACCGCCATATACACTTTAACAATCTTCAAAACGCCAGGCGCCAAATCGTCGCCCTGAGTAATTTTCTTGCTTTGTACAGCGAATTTTTTATCGTATTCTTCTCGCAAATGTTTTAATTGTCTCTCGACTGCTTCTAATTGTTTACTCGCTACGTCATCTTTTAAACGAATTTCAAACCAACGCTGTCTTGGTACTTGCGCGAGATAATCTTTTGTCACTTTCGCACCTGATTTGATTTTTTCCGGACCGCCTTTGACAATATGATTAAGCAACATTTTTTCGACGCGCGCATAAATATCGTGCTCTCGAATACGAAATTCGTCAGCTAGATCTTTTTTAACTTTCGCTAATTTTTCTTCTTCAATACGTAATGCACGTTCATCTTTTTCAACGCCATCTCGCGTAAAGATTTGAACATCGATCACTGTCCCGCTCATCCCAGTCGGCACGCGTAAAGATGAATCTTTAACATCGGATGCTTTTTCACCAAAAATCGCACGAAGTAATTTCTCTTCAGGCGATAATTGCGTCTCTCCTTTCGGCGTGACCTTACCAACCAAAATATCACCCGCTTTCACTTCGGCACCCAAATAAACAATCCCCGCTTCATCCAACTTTGATAAAGCGCTTTCGCCGATATTGGGAATATCCGCCGTCACTTCTTCCGACCCTAATTTGGTATCGCGGGAAATACAAGTTAATTCCTCGATATGAACAGAGGTAAAGCGATCTTCTTCGACCACTCGCTCGGAAATTAAAATAGAATCTTCAAAGTTATATCCATTCCACGGCATAAAAGCGACCAACAAATTCTGACCAAGCGCCAACTCACCCATATCAGTCGATGGACCATCCGCCAAGACGTCTCCTTTCACAATGGCATCGCCTTGTCGAACCAAGGGGATTTGGTTTATGCACGTGTTTTGATTGGATCTGGAATATTTAATCAAATTGTAAATATCGACGCCCGTCTCGTTTTCTTCCGTTTCTTTTTCATTCACACGAATCACAACACGACTCGCATCAACGGAATCAACAATACCTCCTCTTTTCGCCGTAACGACGGCACCCGCATCTTTTGCGACGAGCCGCTCAACGCCTGTCCCAACCAACGGCTTTTCACTTCGAATTAAAGGTACCGCTTGACGCTGCATATTGGAACCCATCAACGCACGACTGGTATCATCATGCTCTAAAAATGGAATTAATGCGGCTGCAATGGAGACGAGCTGTTGCGGAGAGACATCGATAAATTGCACTTTATCTTTAGTCGTAAAAGTCGATTCATTATTGTATCGACAAGGAACTAAATCATCTAGTAAATGGCCTTGTTTGTCTAAGCGTGCGCTGGCCTGGGCAATAAAATATTGGCCTTCTTCAATCGCCGATAAATAAACGATTTCATCGGTAATTTTCCCATGCACCACTTTTCGACAAGGTGTTTCTAAAAAACCATACTCATTACACTGCGCATAAACTGCCAAGGAACTGATTAATCCAATATTCGGGCCTTCTGGCGTTTCAATCGGACAAATACGTCCATAATGGGTGGGGTGCACATCCCGGACTTCAAATCCCGCTCGATCACGGTTTAGGCCGCCCGGGCCTAGCGCTGAAATGCGGCGCTTATGGGTCACTTCAGATAAAGGATTATTTTGGTCCATGAATTGAGATAATTGGCTGGTCCCAAAAAACTCTCGAATCGCCGCGGAGATCGGTTTTGCATTAATCAAATCTTGTGGCATTAAATTTTCTATTTCAGCAATACTCAACCGTTCTTTTACTGCGCGTTCAACGCGCACCAATCCCATACGAAATTGGTTTTCAGTCATTTCTCCCACACTACGAATACGACGATTCCCTAAATGATCAATATCATCAACGGCGCCTTTCCCATCGCGAATATCAATTAACACCCGCAAGGCATCGATAATATCTTCTGGTGTCAATGTCGCAGAACCAGTGCTCTCTTTTCGACCTACTCGACTATTAAATTTCATGCGCCCAACCGTCGATAAATCATATCGATCGAAAGAAAAGAATAACCCTTTAAACAGCCCTTCTGCCGTCTCCTTGGTCGGTGGCTCGCCTGGTCTCATCATACGATAAATTTCAATCAATGCTTCTAATGGACTTGTCGTAGGATCGATACGCAAGGTATCAGAAATATAAGAACCGTGATCAAATTCATTGATATACAGTGTACGGAAAGAATTCACCCCAGCTTCTGGAAAACTCGCTAGCATCTCCGCCGTGATTTCTGTATTAGCAGGCATAATCACTTCTTGATCTGCATTGACAATGCTTGTCGCTACCACGCGCCCCACAATAAAATCATCAGGGATTTCTAATTTATTTATTTTCGCTTGTTCTAATTCGCGAATATGTCGAACCGTAATACGACGGCCTTTTTCGATAATCACTTTGCCCTGTTTGTTCATAATATCAAAACTGGCAATTTGACCGCGCAATCGTTCCGGGACTAAATCTAATTTCCAAACACCATGATCGTAGTGCCATGTATCTTTCACGAAGAATAAATTTAAAATTTCTTCTGTCGAAAAACCCAAAGCTCTTAACAAGATCGTCACAGGCAATTTTCGCCTTCGATCGATACGAAAGTACAAACAATCCTTGGGATCAAATTCAAAATCAAGCCATGATCCACGATAAGGAATAATTCTGGCGGAATAGAGCAATTTTCCCGACGAATGCGTTTTGCCTCGATCATGGTCATAAAACACACCCGGAGAACGATGCAATTGGGAAACAACAACACGCTCAATGCCATTCACGACGAAGCTACCATGTTCCGTCATTAATGGCAGTTCACCCATATAAACTTCTTGTTCTTTAATGTCTTTGATTTTTTTCTCGCCGTGCGCGTCTTTTTCGAACAAGACCAATCGAACACGTAAGCGTAGCGGTGCTGCGTACGTCAATCCTCTCAAACGACATTCTCGAACATCAAAAAGAGAATCCCCTAAAATATAATCAACGTATTCCAAACGCACGAGCCCTGAATAGCTCTCAATCGGAAAAACTGATTTAAAGGCGCCTTGTAACCCGTAATCTTCTCGAGTTTCAGATTTGACATATCGCTGTAAAAATTTTTCATAAGAATCGAGCTGCATTTGTAACAGCGGCGGCGCTTCCACAACATTCGTGTATCGGCCGAACGCTTTTCTTACGCGCTTTTTCTCGGTATTGGTCATGACAGCAGCTGTAATTGAAGACATTATTTCAAACCTCAAACAAAAGAATTAACAACACCTGGGCTTACGCGAAAAACAATCGATTTGGCGCATTAAAAACTCACTCGCAACCCTCATTTATCATTTATAAATTTCGGTTGTCCGCTCGCTTTTATCATACCTCTTGTTTTTTCGCGTAAGCCCAGAATAAATCTAACTGGTTAAACAAACACCCTAAAATAGCAACAGGCGGGACACAAAACCGCCAAAATTTCAAGAGAAAACAGTCAAGTTCCTCTTGAAATCCCAGCCTCGTTTTAATGCCCGCTTGTTTTATACTCAATCAAAATGAGTAATTATTTAATCTCGACGGTTGCGCCAGCTTCTTCAAGCTTTTTCTTGATGCTTTCCGCTTCGTCTTTCTTGATACCTTCCTTCACGGTCGCTGGTATCCCTTCAACGAGATCTTTCGCTTCTTTCAAGCCAAGGCCTGTCAGTTCGCGAATGACTTTGATAACGCCCACTTTGTTAGCGCCAAAGCTTGTCATCATCACTTTAAATTCGGTTTGCTCTTCAACAGCAGCGGCTGCGGCTGGCGCAGCAACTTGCACTGCTGCAGCGGCAGCTGAAACACCAAATTTTTCTTCCATATCTTTGATCAATTCAACAATTTCCATCACGCTCATATCGGAAATTGCTTGTAAAATATCATCTTTCGACAGTTTAGCCATAAATATTCCCCTTAATAATAAAAAGTTTATGCTACTTGTTTCGTATCACGAATAGCCGCGAGTGTACGCGCTAATTTTGCATGCGGTTCTGCCAATGTTCTGACAAATTTAGTGATAGGTGCTTTCATCACGGCCATCAAGATAGATAGCGCTTCTTCGCGTGATGGTAATTTTGCAACTGCCTCTAAATTGTCTGCGGAAAGAAATTGCCCGCTGACAGATAACCCTGTCACCTTTAATTGCTCATGTTCTTTGATAAAGTCACGAACCAATCGCGCCACAGCGCCCGGCTCATCTTTTCCAAAAAACAACAATAAAGGCCCGCTTAATATATCATTTAAACAGGTAAAGACCGTTCCCTCTAACGCACGTTTAGCTAACGTATTGCGAACAACTCGTAGATAAATGCCGCTTTCGCGAGCCTTCTTGCGAAGCTCGTTCATTTCAGAGACAGTCAATCCACGATAATCAGCAGTAACTGCTGACAAAGCTTGCGCTGCTTGTTCGGCTACTTCGGCGACTATCTCTCGTTTTTGCTCGAGTTTTAACGCCACGTTATTCACCCTTATCTTTAATCATTCACCTGGTGGCCGCCACGAAAATACTGTGTCGGTTCACCGCCTACGCAAGCTAGAAATCAATTTGATTTCTTCATTAAGCCAATGCTTTCATTCATCAATCCAGCATTCGCACTTGCGGTCTTCGACGGCTAAAAACAAATGGATGTAATTAACATTCATTCGCCCTCTACCGCGAATTCTTTTATCTTTACCGGCTTAGGAAAATGCTCCTTAAGCAGGTAAATCATCAATCGCCTTAAATCTCCAAGCTTCCTTGGTCGATCAACATACCAGGACCCATCGTCGTCGATACGGTAATTTTCTTTAAGAAAATACCTTTCGATGAACTGGGTTTTGCTTTTTTTAATGCAATCAATAATGTCTCTAAATTTAACTTTAAGTCTTCTGGAGAAAACGCTAAGGTACCAATTGAACAATGTATAATACCGGCCTTATCGGTTCGATATCTTGCTTGCCCTGCTTTAACATTTTTAATCGCTGTTTCTACATCGGCGGTTACAGTACCTACTTTCGGATTCGGCATCAACCCACGAGGACCTAAAATGGGGCCCAACTTACCTACTAATGACATGGCATCAGGCGTTGCAATAACGACGTCAAAAGGAAAATCCCCTGCCTGCGCTCTTGCCGCTAAATCGTCATGTCCAACCGCATCAGCACCCGCCGCTTTAGCTTTATCTGCATTGACGCCTTGCGTAAAGACAGCTACTTTAACCGTTCTGCCTGTGCCTTTCGGTAATAAAACAGCACCGCGTACCGCTTGTTCTGTTTTTTTAGGGTCAATACCTAAATTAACACTCACATCAACGCTTTCTACGAATTTCACTTTTGATAAAGACTTTAATTGTTCAAAGGCTTCTTTTGCCGCATAAGCAATCCCTGTTTTTACCGTATTTCGAATTGCTTGCATTCTTTTTGATATTTTAGCCATTACTGAATTTCCTCCACATCGACGCCCATGCTTCTTGCTGTGCCTGCTATGGTTCGCATGGCTGCTTCAATACTAGCCGCTGTTAAATCCGGCTGTTTGGTTTCTGCAATTTTTTGAACTTGAGCGCGTGATAACTTACCCACCTTATCTTTATTCGGCACGGCACTGCCTTTTGGCAATCCAAGCTCTTTAATAATCAATCCTGAAGCCGGCGGTGTTTTTGTGATAAAAGAAAAACTGCGATCCTCATAAACTGTAATGATCACTGGCACCTTAAGCGCCTTGTCCATTTCTTTTGTGGCTTCGTTAAATGCTTTACAAAAATCCATGATATTCACACCCTTTTGGCCTAAAGCCGGTCCGACGGGTGGACTTGGATTTGCAGCGCCAGGCTGGATCTGCAATTTAATATATGCCGTTATCTTTTTCTTTTTTGATGGTTTCGCTGCCATAGTTTTACCTCTAAATATGGGTATTAACGCTATTTTTTAAATTCGGCTTATGCAAACAACAATGGGCCTTGTTAAAAAACAGCTCCCCTAAAATATTACCCTTTCTCCACTTGGTTGAATTCTAATTCAACCGGCGTTGATCGTCCGAAAATCAATACCGCGACTCGTAAACGATTCTTCTCGTAATTGACTTCTTCAACAACACCATTGAAATCGGCAAAAGGTCCATTAATGACACGAACCACTTCGCCCACTTCATAAACAATCTTCGGTTTCGGCTTATCTTCACCCGCCTGCATCCGATTAAAAATTTCATTCACATCATTTTCACTCAAAGGCGCTGGTTTATCACTCTTTCCACCAATAAACCCGAGCACTTTCGGCACTGATTTCACTAAATGCCAGGTATCATCATTCATCACCATGTTAACTAACACATATCCCGGAAAATATTTTCGCTCGCTCGTACATTTTTGTCCGCGCCGCATTTCAACTACTTTCTCTTTCGGTACCATGATCTCGCCAAAACAACCTTCCATTTGCTTCTGTGCTGCCCGCTGTCTTAACGCATTCATAACGTATGTTTCGGCGCCAGAAAAAACATGAATCGCATACCATTGCATTTTATGATCTGCCGATGCTTGGTCATTTTTTTGTTCATTCATTGTCATACCCCTGTCCTCTTTAACCGGTCAGACTTGCGATCAACCACATCAAAATAGAATCGATCGCCCATAAAACACACGCTAATACAATCACCATCAAAAGAACAATCAAGGTGGTTTGAAAAGTTTCATGTCGTGTCGGCCATACTACTTTACGCAATTCGCCTCTGGCATCGCCATAAAATTTCCAAAGACGTTTGCCTTGCGCTGTTTGTAACGCAATGAAAACGGCTATGCAACTTAGAATGATCCAGCCAACAATACGCAATGGCAAAGGCTGCGATGAAAAATAAAAATTAGCCGCAATACCTGCGCCGATCAAAATAACGACTAAAATCCACCGAAAAATATCTAATTTATTTTTTGTCTGGCTTACTTTACTACTCACGTGCAATCAATCCTCTAGGGCGATTATTTCTTTTCGCCTTTGTATTTCTTTGAAAGTCATCCTTCCAATATTTTCTAAGGTATACCTCATTAAAGACAGTATTACCACAAATATTGGCAGGCCAGGAGGGAATCGAACCCCCAACCTGCGGTTTTGGAGACCGCCGCTCTGCCAATTGAGCTACTGACCTACCTGTAAATAGTTACTCAATAATTTCCGTGACGACACCGGCGCCGACAGTTCGGCCCCCTTCTCGAATCGCAAAACGTAACCCTTTTTCCATCGCGATCGGCGCAATCAAGGTAATGACTATCTTGATGTTGTCTCCAGGCATAATCATCTCAACACCTTCCGGTAATTGAATCTCCCCTGTCACGTCCGTCGTCCTGAAATAAAATTGCGGGCGATATCCTTTGAAAAATGGCGTATGTCTTCCACCTTCTTCTTTCGATAACACGTATACTTCTGACGAAAACTTCGTGTGTGGCTTGATCGATCCCGGTTTCGCTAATACTTGACCGCGTTCCACATCTTCTTTCTTCGTCCCTCTCAATAACACACCTACGTTATCTCCGGCTCGTCCTTCGTCCAGTAACTTCCTGAACATCTCAACGCCCGTACACGTCGTCTTCTGCGTTTCACGAATCCCAACAATTTCAACTTCTTCACCAACCTTCACGATTCCTCTCTCGACTCTTCCCGTCACAACCGTTCCTCGGCCTGAAATCGAGAACACGTCTTCAATCGGCATCAAAAAGGGTTGATCTATCGCTCTCTCTGGATCCGGTATATAACTATCCAGCGCTTCAACCAATTTCTCTATCGACTTCTTCCCTATCTCGCTTTCGTCTCCTTCCAACGCCTTCAACGCTGATCCAACAATAACCGGCGTCTTGTCTCCAGGAAATCCGTAGCTCGTCAATAAATCTCTGACTTCCATCTCAACTAATTCTAATAATTCTTTGTCGTCTACCATGTCCGCTTTGTTTAAATACACCACAATGTACGGCACGCCTACCTGTCTCGCTAACAATATATGTTCTCGCGTCTGTGGCATCGGCCCATCCGCTGCGCTCACTACCAAGATCGCTCCGTCCATCTGCGCCGCTCCCGTGATCATGTTCTTTACATAATCCGCATGTCCCGGACAGTCTACGTGCGCATAATGCCTTTTGTCTGACTCGTACTCAACATGTGACGTCGCAATCGTTATCCCTCTCGCCTTCTCTTCCGGCGCATTATCAATCTGATCGTACGCTCTGAATTCTCCACCAAATTTCTTCGATTGCGTCAGCGTGATCGCCGCCGTTAATGTCGTCTTACCATGATCGACATGTCCTATCGTCCCCACGTTTACGTGTGTCTTCGTTCGCTGAAATACACCTCTCGCCATATCTCATCCCCCTATTTAAACGTTAATTTTTAATTTCTTTTTTCAATGATTTCTTTAGCTACGCTCGCTGGTGCTTCACAATAACGTGAAAACTCCATAGTATAGGTCGCTCGACCTTGCGTCATAGATCGCAAATCAGTAGCATACCCAAACATTTCAGCCAAAGGCACTTCGGCATGAATTTCTTTCCCGGCAGGAGAATCTTCCATGCCGCTCACTAATCCGCGACGACGATTTAAATCACCCATCACATCGCCCATGTATTCTTCCGGCGTAATCGCAACCACTTTCATGATCGGCTCTAATAAAATAGCGCTTGCTTTTTTTGCGCCTTCTTTGAAAGCCATAGATCCCGCGATTTTAAATGCCATTTCATTGGAATCAACATCATGGAACGATCCGTCAAACAAGGTAACTTTTACGTCAACCACTGGATACCCGGCAATAACACCATTTTCCATTTGTTCTTTAACGCCTTTATCAACAGCCGGAATATATTCTCTCGGAATAACACCGCCGACAATCGCGTTAACAAACTCATAACCAGCCCCTGCTTCTTTCGGCTCGAGACGCAAATAAACGTGACCATATTGTCCACGCCCACCACTCTGTTTGATGTATTTGCCTTCCTGCTCAATACTTTTCTTGATCGTCTCTCGATAGGCTACTTGCGGCTTACCCACATTCGATTCAACATGAAATTCTCGTTTCATACGATCAACGATAATTTCAAGATGTAATTCACCCATTCCTTCGATAATAGTCTGCCCTGATTCTTCGTCGGTATGTACTCTAAACGAAGGATCTTCTTGTGCTAATTTTGATAACGCTAAGCCCATTTTTTCTTGATCGGCCTTTGTTTTTGGCTCAACGGCCACCGAAATAACAGGTTCTGGAAATTCCATACGTTCGAGAATCACTACTTGATCCTGATCGGTCAACGTATCACCCGTTGTCACATCTTTTAACCCAACACAGGCAGCAATATCGCCCGCAAAAATTTCTTTAATTTCTTCTCGATGATTGGCATGCATACGAACAATTCGGCCAATACGTTCACGTCGATGCTTAATTGAATTATAAATCGTGTCGCCCGACTTTAAACAACCGGAATAGACACGAATAAAAGTCAATGTACCCACAAAAGGATCTGTCGCAATCTTGAATGCCAATGCGGCAAATGGCTCAGTATCCTCGGCTTTTCTGAAAACGACAGTATCATTTCCATCATCCAATGTACCTTTCACCGGTGGGATATCGCTAGGTGATGGCAAATAATCAATCACACCGTCCAAAACCGCTTGAATCCCTTTATTCTTAAAGGCTGAACCGCAAAAAACGGGGACGATTTCATTCGCGATAACGCGCTTTCTAAGACCTTTCGTTATTTCCTCGACTGATAAAACACCACCATTAAGGTATTTTTCCATCATTTCTTCTGACGCTTCAGCCGCAGATTCCACTAACAAATCATGATATTTTTTGCATTCGACTTTCATCTCATCTGGGATTTCTTTTTCCTCAAACTTCACCCCAAGAGATTCCTCATCCCAATAAATTGCTTTCATTTTGACCAAATCAACCACGCCTTTTAATTGATCTTCTGATCCTATCGGTAGTTGCATTACAAGGGGATTGGAACCTAATCGATTTTTAATTTGGCCCACAACGCGAAGGAAGTCTGCGCCAATGCGATCCATTTTATTAACGAACGCTAAACGCGGAACACCATAACGATTAGCTTGACGCCAAACAGTTTCTGACTGTGGCTCTACACCACCAACGCCACAAAAAATAACAACAGCGGCATCCAGTACACGCATTGATCGTTCGACTTCAATGGTGAAATCAACGTGTCCGGGTGTATCAATAATATTAATTCGATGTTCTTTGTATTGACGGGCCATGCCGCTCCAATAACAAGTTGTAGCTGCTGAAGTAATCGTAATGCCGCGCTCTTGCTCTTGTTCCATCCAGTCCATCACAGCGTTG
>Ga0209417_1002986_pt1 | contig 23984 bp, 21 predicted proteins | sample RifGroF2_FD_184002 | JGI IMG/M metagenome (GOLD analysis project Ga0209417, IMG submission 184002) | Groundwater microbial communities from Rifle, Colorado, USA - Groundwater F2 (SPAdes) (version 2) | ecosystem: Environmental > Aquatic > Deep subsurface > Groundwater | place: Rifle, Colorado... | reverse complement strand
GGATCGCGAATCTCAAATAATAAGTTTTTCTCATCCAAACCTAACTCAAAATCATCACCTTTCTTTTTTGATATTTAATTCTCTAATTTTGCAGTAAGAATTTACAAATTAATTATACGGAGGTCGTATGTCTGAGAATAGCGCTTTCACAAAAGCAAAACATTATGTTGAATCCCACGTGCATGATGGTGATGCAGCAAGAAAAGGAACAGTGGGACCTTGTATAACAATATCACGCGAAGCCGGCGCCGGTTCGGGACTTATTGCAGAAAAACTTATTCAACTATTATCTCCTCTGAGCAAAGATCAAAACGCGCCCTGGGCGGTCTTCGATAAAAATTTAATTGAAAAAGTTCTTGAAGACCACCATCTTCCAAAACAAATTGCCAAATTTTTAGGTGAGGAAAAAAGATCGTTGCTGACTCAAACGATGAATGAAATGCTTGGTGTTCATCCTCCACTCCTAAAACTCTACCACAAAGAAACCGAAACTATTCTTCATCTTGCTCATGTTGGAAATTGCGTACTCATTGGAAGGGGAGCCAACATTATAACCGCATCAGTAAAGAATGCTTTTCATATCCGCTTAATTGCACCGCTCGAATTAAGAATTAAAAATGTGCAGGAATTTTACGGCAATACAAAGAATGAAGCGGTCGATTTTGTAAAAAAAGAAGATGCAAAACGGAACGCATTTATAAAAGATCATTTTAACAAAAATGCCGAAGACCCTTTGTTGTATCATGCGATCATAAATACCGGCTTTTTTTCGCTTGATGAAGTTGCGAAAATAATTGCTGATAGTGTTAGAACTAAATTCCCTAAGTTTTTCGTTGAGTGATTTTTAAAAGCATTTAATTTGTGCATAGACTCATCGCCGGAAGCAAATTAGAATCGTTTGGCCACTTCCACAGATAATAATTATCTCTGTAATAGTCTGATGTTTAACCTTTCTGCGCATAACCTTTTTAATTATATTTGTAAAAAGATTTATCAATCTTCATCACTCCATCCCGATTGATGAGTAACTCAAAACAAACAGAAACAAAATGTTATGAAAAAAATATTATTTAGTCTTCTCACTCTAATTACATCGTTAATTCAAGCGCAAAATTACCAATTGGTGTGGTTCGATGAATTTTCCAACGCGACGATTGACGCAGCCAATTGGACGCATGAAACGGGTGGAAACGGTTGGGGAAATAATGAGTTACAATATTATACAAACCGTGATGTTAATTCATATATCCTTGGAGGAAGTTTGGTAATTGAGGCAAAGAAAGAAAGTTATGGCGGTAAAAACTATACTTCAGCCAGAATGATTACGAAAGGGAAAAGATATTTTACTTATGGCAAAATTGAAGCAAGGATAAGACTTCCATATGGACAGGGAATTTGGCCGGCTTTTTGGATGCTCGGTGAAAATATTTCAACGGTGGGATGGCCTAAATGCGGCGAAATAGATATTATGGAACTGATCGGCGGCGGCGCAAATGATAAAAAAGTTTATGGAACGGTACATTGGGAAAGTAACGGACATGCCTCCTTCGGCGGAAATTATTCCCTCAGTTCCGGAATTTTTGCGAGCGATTATCACGTCTTCTCAATTGTGTGGAACTCAAAAAGCATTCAATGGTTTGTAGACGGCACTAAATATGTAACCGTAGATATTACTCCTGCCGGATTAGCGGCTTTTCATAAAAATAATTTTATCATTTTAAATCTTGCGGTTGGCGGTAATTGGCCCGGTAATCCTGATGCTACAACTGTCTTCCCACAAAAAATGTTTGTGGATTATGTTCGCGTCTATCAAGAAATTCCTGCATCCGCAAATGAGGATGAAGGGAATCTTTTTCCAGATCAATTCAAATTAGAAAACAATTATCCTAATCCCTTTAACCCTGAAACGGAAATTGGATATCAAGTTAAATCCAACAGCTTTGTAAAGCTTAAAATTTTTAATGTGCTGGGGAATGAAGTTGCAACTTTAGTAAATGAAGAAAAATCCGCGGGAAAATATTCCGTAAAGTTTGATGCAGCAAGCACAAATAATCAATTACCAAGCGGAATTTATTATTGTTCAATGACTGCAGGTTCATTCAGTGAGACAAAAAAGATGATGCTTTTAAAGTGATTTTGTTAAAAGCTTATCACTTTTGATGAACTTCTTTTAACCCGATCTCAATTTTTTTTGCCAGTTCGGTTTCCGAAAGTCCAACTATTTTTACCTTAGCTCTTTTAACCGTTACAAGAGGCTCATCCCCTTCACCGGTCATAAACTTATATAAAGCGTAACCGAGCCGGTTTCTGTCGTTCATGATGGGTAAAAACTCTTTTAGACTATCTATTAAGTTATAAACTTGTTTTTCAATGGTTGAAGCATCAAATTCTTTTGTTGCGGGAGAAGCTAAAGTTGACATTGGATAATTTCCTATTTCTTTTTTCTAAAAATAATCACAATACGGTTAATCTACAATTGCAATTCTTTTTCTAAATTTGTAAAAAGATTTACCAATATTTTGAAGATCAACAACTGCAAACATATTTTAATAGTAAGATTAAGCTCTTTGGGCGATATTTTGCTTACAACTCCGCTTATTCGATCGTTGAAAAAGCAAAATCCAAACTTGCAAATTGATTTACTGATCCGCTCGGAATATTCCGATCTCTTAAAAGCTAATCCGTATATTTCCTCACTTCACCTTTTCAGCCGGGAAGATCAAGAGAACAAAAAACTGAAAATCAAGTTGATGGAAATGAAATATGATTGCATCATTGACCTTCAAAACAATCTCCGCTCAAAACTATTTCTGAATAATCTCACCGGTGAAGTTCTTACCTTTAACAAAAAAAGATTTGAAAAAGTGTTATTAGTGCATTTGAAGATAAATTTGTTAAAAGAAGTTTCACAAATACCTATCCGCTACGCCGAAACGATTCCGGATTTTCAGCTTGACGATGAAGGGCTTGACATGTTCCTTCCGGAAAATATAACTTCGAGAATTCCGCCCGGACAAAACGTCATTGGTCTTTGTCCCGGTGCTCGGCATTTTACGAAACGATGGCAAAAAGAAAATTTCATTCAACTCGGGAAAATGTTAATTGAAAAAGGATTTTCAGTGGCGCTCTTCGGCGGAAAAAGTGATAGAGAACTTTGTGAAGAAATTTCCAAGGAAATTCCCGGGAGCGTAAATCTTCCTACCGAAGACGATATTCTCCAGCTTGCAACGGATATGCAGCAGTGTAAAGCCATTGTCTGTAATGATTCCGGTTTAATGCACGCGGCTTGCGCAGTAAAAATTCCGGTAGTTGCAATTTACGGCTCGACAGTCAGGGAATTTGGTTTTACCCCATACGGCTGCAAAAATATAATATTAGAAAATAATTCTTTAACTTGCAGACCCTGTTCACACATCGGCAAGAAAAAATGTCCGCAAAAACATTTTCGCTGCATGCTTGAGTTAACTCCAGCACAGGCATTTGAATCAATAAATAAAGTACTGAAGACCTGATGGACCTTTTCTGGAAATTCGCTTATAATATTCTTATTGTTCCTTTATTGCTTTTTGCGTTGAAGATCGCTCCCTGGTTCAACAAAAAAGTGAAAATTGGTGTTGCAGGAAGAAAGCGATTGTTCGAGGAACTGATCGTGAACATTTCATCCCTCAACAAAAAGAAAAAACTTATCTGGTTTCACTCATCTTCACTTGGAGAATTTGAACAAGCAAAGCCGATCATCGAAAAATTAAAACAATCTGCGGATGTTAATATTCTCGTAACATTTTTTTCTCCTTCGGGATTAGAAAATTCGAGAAAATATCCATTCGCAGACATGGTTTCTTATCTTCCTCTTGATACAACACAAAACGCCGTAAGGTTTGTCGCTTTGGTAAATCCGGCTTTGCTCGTCTTGATGCGGTATGATTTATGGCCAAATCATATTTATGAACTTGCGCGAAGGAATATTCCTATCTTTTTGGTTGATGCGACCATGCGGAGCGATTCAGCGCGGAAAAATTTTTTCGCAAAAAATTTCCACAAACACCTTTACGGAAAATTGGCAAAAATATTGACCGTTTCTGAAACCGACGCAATTAATTTTGAAGCCTTTGATTTACCCGCACATAAGATTGACCAGGTTGGCGATACCCGCTTTGACCGCGTGTATCAACGGAGTCTGGTAGCGAAGGAAAGAAATCTTATTAGAACTGAAATTCTAAAAGACAAAAAAGTAATTGTAGCCGGAAGCACCTGGTACGAAGATGAAGAAACGCTGCTCCCTGCATTTGTGAAGTTGACCGAATATGATGAAAATGTCTTGATGATCATTGCGCCGCACGAGCCGACCATTGTTCATCTTGAAAAATTGGAAAATGATTTTGCCGGGAAGATCAAGACGATCCGTTTTTCTTCATTAAATAATTACAAAGATGAAAAAATTATTTTAGTTGATTCAATTGGAATTTTGTTGACTCTCTATTATTACGCCGATATCGCTTTTGTTGGCGGAAGTTTCAAAAGCAATATTCATAATGTACTTGAAGCCGCTGTTTATGGCGTTCCGGTAATCTTCGGTCCGAAGATTACAAATTCACAGGAGACGATTAAACTTGCTGAACTTGGCGGTGGAATTATAATCAAAAACAAAAAAGAAGCTTACCGCTCGTTGAGATTATTAACGAAAGATGAAAACGTCCGTCAATCCAAAGGGAAAATTTCCAAAGAATATGTGCAAAGTAATCTTGGGGCGACAGACAAAATTTTGAAAGAAATGTATAAAGTAATTTGAACTGATTTAGCCGAATAGAAAACTATACTTTTGCCAGATACCGCGCTTTAATAATTTCTAAATGATGTTTCTCGTGTCCAATTGTAACAAATAATATCGCTCTCGCCGTAACTTCTTTTCCGCTGGCTGTTCCTTTTTGTGAAAGCATTTCTTCATCCAACGATTTGAACAATTCTAAATTTGCCGAGCTCAAGTGAGAATATTCTGCAAGCAGACTTTTCAGACTTCTGTTTTCATATTTCCCGTTTCTAACGTAGTCGTTTTCAGCAAATCCGGGCAAAGGATTTTTCTCTCCGCGTGAAATTGCCAACACTCTGTACCCGAAAATTCTTTCGCTATCAACAATATGAGCAAGTACTTCTTTGATTGTCCATTTCCCTTCGGCATAACGAAAAGAAGCTTGCTCTTCGCTGAGGTTTGCGAACAAAGTAAGAATCTCTTCAGCCTGTTGTTTGAAGGATGAAAAAATATCGTCGGTTGTTATTAGATCAATATAACGCTGATGATATGGGGCGTATTCGGTTACATTAGGTTTCTGCATTTTCGATATTCCTTTAAATTAAAATTAAATTACTTTTTCCAAATTTTTACTTCTCTTTTGCCATCGGATGTTACATATCCGCGCAACATACTCTTTGTGTTATACTGAAGAGTAAAATTTCCATCTTTGTCAACAGCGATCAAACCGCCATCGTTTGGGCTTAACCGTTTGTTAATCATCTCGTTTGCCGCATCACGCAGACTCATATTTTTATATTCCATCATTGCCGAAACGTTAAAAGCCACTGTGTTTTTAATAAACTTTTCTCCCCAACCGGTGCAAGAAACCGCGCACGTTTTATTGTTCGCATACGTTCCAGCGCCAATTACAGGTACATCACCCACGCGTCCCGGTTTTTTCATTGACATCCCGCCGGTAGAAGTTGCGGCGGCAAGGTTTCCATTTTTGTCCAACGCAACTGCTCCAACAGTTCCCTTTTTCTTTTTCTTGATCTCTTTCAGCCATAATTCATAACGGTTTTCTACAATAAAATATTTCGGGTTAACCGATTTGAATCCAACTTCTTTGGCAAATTTTTCAGCTCCTTCGCCTGCAAGAAAAACGTGTTTCGATTTTTCCATTACCGCGCGTGCAAGTGAAACTGGATTTTTAATCTTTTTAACTCCTGTAACTGAGCCGCACGATAGATCTTTTCCACTCATGATCGCGGCATCCATTTCGGCTTTTCCCTCCGAAGTAAGCACCGATCCTTTCCCGGCATTGAACAATGGATTATCTTCAAGATAATTGATCACCTTCTCAACAGCATCAATACTGGTTCCACCGTTTGCAAGAATTTGCTCTCCAATTTCCAAAGCTTTGTTTAGTGAAGAAAGATATTCTTGCTTTAAAGATTCGGGAAGATTCTCATCCATTCCTCCGGCACCGCCGTGAATAACCAACACATATTTCCCGGTGGTTTGTGCATTGGTCGGCAAACAAAAAAGGAATATGAAGAACAGAAAGAGCAATTTCGTTTTCATGGAATCCTCAAATCACTTTTTATTTTGAAAAAGTTGGATAAAATAATTTATTGTTTCTTCCAGACCTTCATGTAAATCATGTTTGGGTTGAAAGTTAAGTTTTAGTTTTGTTCCTTCTATAGAAGCCAAACTGTGTTTAATATCTCCGGCGCGTTCTTTTTCATAAAGGATTTTGCTTTCACTTTTCGTAAGCTCCAAAACAAGTTGCACAAGCTGATTGATTGAAATTGCTGAACCGCACGCTACGTTAAAAGTTCCATTCACGTTTTCGGCGGTGGCGGCAAGAACGTTCGCTGCTACAACATCTTTTACGAAAATAAAATCGCGGGTTTGTTCGCCATCGCCGTAAATAATTATTCCTTTGTTCTGCAAAGCATTGTTTACAAAAATTGGAATTGCCGCGGCGTATTGACTTTTGGGATCTTGCCGTGGACCAAATACATTAAAGTAGCGAAGCGAAATAGTTTGCAATCCAAAATTCTCTAAATAGGATTGAAGATAGTATTCACCGTCAAGTTTTGTAATTCCGTATGGAGATTTTGGTTCGGGCTTCATTGAAATTGTTTTTGGAAAAACGGGATTATCCCCGTAAACAGCGGCTGAGCTGCTGTGCACAATTTTTTTAATTTTGTGTTTTGCTGAAGCTTCAAGAATGTTTAACAGTCCATTAACATTGATGGAAACGCATTCAAATGGATTCTCAACTGATTCAGGCACCGAGATCATCGCCGCAAGATGGTGAACGTAATCTGTATTTTCTAAAACTGAAAAAACAGTATCTCTATCGGTAATACTTCCTTTAACAAAAGTAACATTTTCAAAGCCAATCAAATTTTTTTCAAACCCGCTTCTCAAATTATCAAGTACAAAAACATCCGCGTTTTGTTTCGACCAATATTCAACAATATGACTTCCAATAAAGCCGGCGCCGCCGGTAACCACAACTTTTTTCCGCATTAACAAAACTTTCTAAATTAATTTAATATCATAGAGAAACGGAAAGTGACTCCTCACTTTTTCAACATCGCCGAGTTCAATTTCAGTCGAATAAAATCCTTCGGCATTTTCAACCGATAGCAACTCTTCTCCCATTGGATCGAACAGACTACTGAAACCGTTGTAATTTGCTTTCGGATCAGAGCCGACGCGGTTAACGCCAATCACGTAACATTGATTTTCAATTGCCCGCGCTTTCAATAACGTTCGCCAATGTTCAATGCGGGTATCAGGCCAGTTGGCAATGTTAACGATGAGATTCACTTTTTCTTTAGCGTACATTCTGAATAATTCCGGGAAACGTAAATCGTAACAAATAGATAATCCGATTTTCCAATCGTGTATTTTTGTGGTTTCCGGAGAATCTCCTGCAGAGTAGAATTTATTTTCTCCTCCTAAAGTAAAGGGATGAATTTTATTGTACTCTTTTACCGTCTCCCCAAAGTAATCGATATGCACCAGCGAATTGTAAAATTTCTTGTTCTCTTCTTGAATAAATCCGCCGATAATATCTGTTTGATAAACAAGAGCGAATTTTTTAAAGAAGGATACCGTATCACCGTCAATAGATTCGCACAATTGCGCGGCATCCATTGAAAAGCCGGTCAAGGTCATTTCGGGAAAAATCAAAAGATCGGAATCGGTGTATTGTTCTTTTAAAATTCTGAACAATTTTTTCTGATTCTCTTCTTTATTTTCCCAGATCGGATTGTATTGCACAAAAGATATTTTCATTATTTTATCTCCTGGAATTTTATTAGCTAAATTAACAAATATATTGTGATGAATAAACTCAATTAGGAAGAAACAAAAAACAAAATCCAAAAAACAAATTTCAAACGACAAATTAGAATTATGTAGGCATCTCAAAATGGTTAATAAGAAGATGTCAAAATCTGTCTTTCTTTGTAATTTGGTTTTTGAGTTTTGGAACTTATTATTTATGACTAAAACGAACGCTGTTAGAATATTGGAAGCCACGAAAATCAATTTCTCAACTCACGAATATGAAGTTGATGAAAATGATCTTACCGGAGAAACCGTCGCGAAGAAAATCAGCGCCGAAGCCGATGCGGTTTTCAAAACATTGGTAGCGAGAAACGAAGTGAATGAATTTTTCGTTTTTTGCATTCCCGTTACAACGGAACTTAATTTGAAAAAAGCTGCGAAAGCTTCCGGCAGCAAATCAATTGCGCTTATTCATGTAAAAGAATTGCTCGCGCTAACGGGATATATTCGCGGAGGTTGTTCTCCGGTTGGGATGAAGAAGAAATTTCCGACTTTTGTAGACGAAACTGCCCAACTCTTCGAAACAATTTTCGTAAGCGCCGGAATTCGCGGAATGCAAATCCGCCTTTCTCCATTCGATCTGCAAAAAATAACAGAATCGGCGTTTTCCGACCTAATTTGATTAAAAATCTGAATAAATTGACCGATGACAATTGACCAGTGACCCGAAATCCAGGCTTTGGCTCCACAATTTATTTAGAAATTTGCTTTTATTTTGGTGGGAAAATTGATATTTTTGCACTAAACATTAGGAGAAGTAAAAATGGCAAAAGTACAAAGCTTTGGCGATAAAGCTAAAGGCAAGAAAAAAGACCCAACGGTGAATGTTAAAGTTATTAAATCTGTTAAGACTGATAAGGGTACGTTCAAATTCAATGAAAAATTTGTAAGACTTGACGACATTAGCAAGATAAATACGATTAAGTAATTTTACCGCCCAGACTTTTTAAGAAATGAGGCTGTTTCCAGCCTCTTTTCATTTTAAATAATTTATTCTGTGATCGACTCAACCGGGCAAACGTCATTGCAGTTTTTGCAATTATCACACAATTCTTGCACGATATAAGGATGATCTTCGGATAAAGCCGGATTTGACTTTCCGTCTAATTCATATTCGGTTCCGGGGTAGTAAATCGCATTGTTCGGGCATTCGTCAATACATGCGTTACAGCTAATACAATCGTCGGTAATTACCATTCTGTTTTTTCTCCATTTTTTTTAGAATCTGCTATCTTTAACAAAAATAATGCCGCAAAGTTTTTTAAAGTGGTGGTCATTTTTTTTATAAAATTGGAAAAAGAGAACCTTCCGTTATCTATTTAGAGAAACTTGCCGCAACATTGAGAAATTTGGCAATTATTTCCCAACGGCATAGAAAATCTTTTTTCTTTTTCAAGTTGATAAATAACTATTTTTCACCTTTCTTTCATCTCCGGAAAAATTTCTCTTTCATTTATTGTACAAGGATCATTTATGCACATTCCTGAAGTTATCGCTAAAGAATTAACTATTTCCTCCCGCCAGGTAGAAACCGTTATCGAACTTTTAAAAGAAGGGGCTACAATTCCTTTCATCGCACGATACCGGAAAGAAAAAACCGGCGGACTTGACGAAGATTTTCTCCGCCAAATTGAAGACAGATTAAATTATTTAACACTTCTGGAAGAACGGAAAGAAGCAATTCTAAAAAGCATTGAGGAACAAGGTAAACTAACCGATGAACTAAAAGCTAAAATTATTGCATGTACAAAACTTCAGGAGTTGGAAGATTTATATTTACCTTATAAGCCAAAACGGAAAACACGCGGAACAATTGCAAAAGCAAAGGGACTTGAACCGCTCGCGCTTTTCATTCTCGATAATCCTCTCTTTAACGGTGACTTTGATGCGAAGCTTGCTGAGTTTATAAATGAAGAGCTCGGTGTTAAAACCATTTACGAGGCGTTGCAAGGAGCAAAAGACATAATTGCTGAAATGATCTCCGAACACGCGGACGTTAGAAAAGTTGTCCGTGAAATTCTTTTGGAAAATGTGGTTATCAAATCGGAAAAAACAAAAGAGAACGCAACCGCCGATATCACAAACGAAAAATTGAAAGAAAAGGAACGGAAAGAAGTTTATCTAGTTTATTTTGATTTTCAAATTGATATTAAAAAAATTAAACCGTACCAAATTCTTGCGCTAAATCGCGGCGAACGTGAAAAGCTTTTAAAGATTGCTCTTGTTCACGATGAAATTGAAATTCACAACCAGATCAAACGAACATTTTTAGCTTACCACGAATCTTTCTTCATGGCAATTTTGGAAGAAACAATTGCCGATTCTTTCAAGCGATTGATCTTTCCTTCGCTTGAGCGTGAAGTGCGAAACCATTTAACTGAAGCTGCCGATCTCCATGCGATAGAAATTTTCGCTTCCAACCTGCGCCAGCTATTGCTGCAGCCGCCGATTGCGGGCAAAATAATTTTGGGAATTGATCCCGGTTTTTATTCCGGCAGTAAAATTGCGGTTATTGATGCGACGGGAAAATATCTCGAAGGAGCGACGATGTATCCTCATCCTCCGCAAAATAAAATTGAAGAAGCAAGAAAAATTCTTCTCAATTTCATTAAAAAATATTCCGTCGAAGTTATTGCTATCGGAAACGGAACAGCAAGCCGCGAGACAGAATTTGTAATTGCAGAGTTGATAAAAACAAATAAACTGAACTGCCATTATATAATTGTAAATGAAGCTGGAGCTTCGGTTTATTCCGCCTCGGCAATTGCAAAAAAAGAATTTCCCGAATTAGAAGCGAGTCAGCGCGGAAATATTTCCATCGCACGTCGTTTGCTCGATCCTCTCGCCGAGCTTGTAAAAATTGATCCGAAATCAATCGGCGTTGGTCTGTACCAGCATGATGTCGATCAGAAATCCCTTGCAAAGAAACTTGACGACGTTGTCGAAAGCAGCGTTAACTACGTCGGGGTTGATGTAAATACAGCTTCAACTTCTTTGTTGAATTATGTTTCCGGTTTGAATAAACGGCTTGCGGAAAACATCGTAAAATTCCGTGAGAAAAAAGGAAGATTTAATAAGCGCGAAGAACTACTTGAAGTTATCGGGATGGGTGAAAAAGTTTTTGAGCAGGCTGCGGGATTCTTAAAAATTGCGGATGGAGAAAATCAATTTGATAATACGTTTATTCATCCCGAATCGTATCAAGCGGCGGAAAATCTGCTCGGTATGTTCAGCATTTCAAAGGATAAAATAAAAGAGTCGGGTTCGCTGTTAGATTTTTTTATTGAGAAAAAAGGAATGAAAAAAACTGCCGCAGAATTGAACATCGGTGAACCAACGCTAATAGATATTATCGACAACTTGAAAAAACCGGGACGCGATCCGCGCGAAGAATTACCAAAACCTTTGTTGCGCAGTGATGTTCTTAAAATTGAAGATTTGCAGCCTGGAATGAAATTAAAAGGAACCGTTCGCAACGTTGTTGATTTTGGCGCGTTCGTAGATATTGGAGTAAAGCAAGATGGATTGCTTCACGTTTCGCAGATCGCAAATAAGTTTATCCAAAATCCGGTTGAGCACGTGCATGTTGGCGATATTATTGATGTGAGCATTCTCAGCATTGATAAAGAGCGGGGAAGAATTTCGCTGAGTATGAGAGAATAAAAGTGCAATGGGACGCAGATTTATTAAGATTTGTTATGATCATCGCAGATCATAAACGATCATAAAAAATCCGCGTCCTATTTTTTTATTTTGAATAAAACCTTAAGCCGACAATTCCCGCAATAATGAGAAAGATGAAAAAGATTCTCATGAATTCGCGGGACTCGTTAAAAAGAAAAATGCCGAGGATTGCCGTTCCAACCGCGCCAATTCCCGTCCAAACGGCGTAAGCAGTTCCAACCGGTAAAGTTTTTACGGAATATGAAAGTAACGCCATGCTTATGATCATGGTGACGATTGTAAAAACGGAAGCAACCGGTTTTGAAAATCCTTCCGAATATTTCAATCCTATTGCCCAAGCAACTTCAAAAAGTCCGGCGATGAAAAGTACTATCCAGTTCATAAAATTAGGAATTAGGAATTACGAATTAGGAAATAATTTTGGTTGAAACTTATCGCTTTTTTTTCATATTTCTTTTTATCCATTCCTAATTCCTCATTCCTAATTCGTAATTAAATCAGATTCTTCTTCTAAAACCTTCGCCCAAAACTTCGTGAACATTTGTTAGGATAACAAAAGCATCGGGATCGATCTCTTTTATCTGTTCAACTAGTTCGGTTATTTTTTTTAAGGGAAGAATTGTGAAAAGAACATTTTTATTTTGCTTTGTATAAAGTCCGGTTGCGTGCAGTGAAGTTGCGCCTCTTCCAAATTGGGTAAGAACCACTTCAGCAATTTCATCTTGCTTGTCAGAAATGATGTATGCTGCTCTTGCGTAGTCGAATCCTTCGATGATCACATCAACAATTTTACTTGAGACGAAGAGAAGAAAAACCGCATAAAAAGTAAGCGAAAGCGCAGGACGAACAGGAGACAGATGTTTTACTTCAATTATAAATCCAGCTAACAGAATAACGAAAATATCAATCATAAAAATCGCCTGCCCCGGGCGAATACCATAACGTTTCTGCATAATCGATGCAACAATATCGGAGCCTCCGGTTGTTCCTCGGAATTTAAAAACTATTCCCAAACCTAACCCGAGCAGTACCGCGCCAATCAAAATTAAAAAGAAAAAATCATTTTTATAGAGATCAAGAACCGTTTGCGATTTTTGCAATTTCAAAAAAGTAAATCCGGGAATGTCTCCCCGGAACAAATCGATGAAAATTGAATTGAGTGTAAATGCGTAAAACGTTCGCACACCGAAAGTTTTTCCCAATTCCTTTACGCCCCACAAATATAGCGGCACGTTCAAAACCCAGATCAGCAGTCCTACGGGAATAGTATAGTTCGACATATAATGAATAGCCATAGAAAGTCCGCTAACGCCGCCGGGGACAACTTGCGCATCAACCAAAAAGACTCCTATGCCGATTGCCATTATTGCCGCGCCGATCGCCATAAAAATATAATCGAGGATAGGATGCTTGCTAAGTTTTTTAGTCATTCGTTTCTCAAATAATAAAAATATTCCTTTGAAAATTACCGAATTAAATGGTGGTTCAGAAATCTTTGAACGACTGAATTGACACATATATAAAAAGATTGATTATTTTTGAAACCAAAATCGGAAACTACATGAAAACAAAATTAGAAATAGCAAAGAACTGGCTGCCCCGTTACACCGGAACTGAAATTGACGAGTTTGGAGATTACCTTCTTCTCACCAACTTTCATAACTACGTTACAAAGTTTGCAGACAAATTTCATTGTGATGTTAAAGGAATCGGCAAGCCGATGCAGACCGCTACAAACAGCAACGGATTGACCATAATCAATTTTGGGATCGGTTCTGCCAATGCCGCAACAATTATGGATCTGCTTGTTGCCCGCAAACCCAAAGGGGTTTTGTTCCTTGGTAAATGCGGCGGATTAAAACGTTCAACTGATATTGGTTATTTTATTCTTCCTACCGCGGCAATAAGAGGTGAGGGAACGAGTAACGATTATCTTCCCCCTGAAGTTCCTGCGCTTCCATCTTTTAAACTGCATAAGTTTGTTTCGGATAAAATTGTTCAAAGAAAATTAGAATACCGTACGGGAGTAATTTATACAACCAACCGCCGTTTGTGGGAATGGGATGAAAAGTTTAAAAGATACTTGAAGAAACTTTCAACAATTGGAATTGATATGGAAACCGCTACTATCTTCGTGGTTGGTTTTGCTAATGAAATTCCTCGCGGCGCGTTGCTGCTTGTTTCAGATGTTCCGATGATTCCCGAAGGAGTAAAAACAGAAGCATCCGATAAATTGGTAACGGATAAGTTTTCTACACTTCATTTGGAAATTGGAATTGAAGCAATGACGGAAATTGGAAAGAAAGGCGAAAAAATAAAACACTTTAGATATTAAAACTCTGCGTCTTAGCTTAGGAAAAATTCTCGCTAAGACGCAAAGAAAACAGTTTTTTACTTTTCGGGTAACAGCACAATTTTTACAAATTTATTCGCATCTAAATATTTGCTCGCATAAGTCTTAATGTCTTCGTTCGTTAATTTTTCAACCCACGTATTATAGTTTAGCATTTGCAGCGGGTCTTCTTTGTTTATGATATAGTTTGAAATTACTCCAACCCAGAACTTATTTTGTTTTAATTTTATTTCGCGTTGGCGTCTTTGAGTTTCTTTTACTTTCGCGAGTGTTTCAGGTGTAGTTCCGAAATTCTTGAGACTATCAATAACGCTAAAGACCGCGGTTGTTAATTCATCAATCCTTTGGGGATCGCAGCCAAAATTAATATTGGTAGTAACTTTTGCAGTTGGTATTCTGGAGAATTGATGAGATACACTTACTCCGTATGTTCCTCCTTTATCCTCACGAACTACTTCACGAAGACGAATATTCAAAACATCAATTAGAGATTCCATCAAATACTCGTTGGATCTGCTCCACTCGAACGTTGTCGGGAAAACAATACCGACGGTACTCTTTTGTTCAATCCCTTTTTTAATGATCTTTTCAACTTTCGTTTCCGGACTGGTTATTTTAAGATCACGCCAGGTTTCATTTCGTTTAAGAGAAGGAAGTGAACCCAAATATTTTTCCACAAAAATCTTAAATGATGTGAGATCAATATTTCCTGCGAAGATGAAAGTGAAATCACTCGCATCGGCAAAACGGTTTTTATAGAAATTATAGGATTTGGATAAATCCATGTTATCTAAGCTTTTTAAACTCCACGGTTGTATGCGCGGATGATAATTCGCCATTGTCACCATCATGGTATCGCTGAACGCAACACGCGGTTCGTTACTGTAATTTTCCAGGTAAGCTTTCATTTTTGCTTTATAAGATTGGAACGCGGTAGTGTCGTATCTTGGAGAAGTAAAAGTAAGATAGATCAACTGGAACATTGTCTCGGCGTCTTTCGGGCTGCAGCCTCCGTTCATTCCTTCCCAATAATAGGCGATATAGGGATTAGCCGATGCAACTTTACCGGCTAAAGCTTTTTGTAATTCGTTTAACGAGAAATCGCCTAAACCGGCTTCGCTTAAAATACTTACCGCGCCCTTTGCCGCATCAAAAGTTTGGTCGTCAATTAATGAAGAACCACCGGGACTGGAAGCTGAAAAGGTGATCTCATCATTCTTAAAATCTGTTGGTTTTACAATTACTTTCACACCATTTGCAAGTTTCCATTCAATAGTTCCAAGTTTTTCGGATTTTGTTTCGCTGACCACCGAAGAAGCAGCGGCTAAATTTTTTACCAGCGGCTGCTCAAGTGTTTTATCTTTATAGGCTTCAACAATTTCTTTTCCTACTTTTTCCAATACAGCGGTCAATTCGGCTTCGGTGGGAATTTTCAAACCTTCCTTCTCAGGGCAATTTACCAAAACCACACGGTTATCCGTTTTGATCAATTCGTTTGATAGTTTGTTTACTTCTTCTACGGTAATACCGGGGAGAAGTTTATTAATTAACACAAATTCATTTTCAATACCGGGGATTGGTTCATCGCTTAAATAATTACTTACAAATTGCCAGATTAATGTTGATGATTCGGTTTTGTCTTTTTCATCTTTTTGTTTTTCGATCTGGCGAAGCAGATTTTTCTTATGTCTATCCAATTCTGTTTGGGTAAATCCAAAATTACGAACGCGATCAGCTTCGCGAAGTAAAACTTCAAGTCCGCGTTCAATGCCGTTATCCTTCACCATCGCCTGTAAATAATTCACATCAGCGGTACGAACCATTCTTCCTTTGCCGGCAAAAGCATAGGCAAAAGGAGGGTCGGCAAGTTGCGTTAATTCCCTTAACCGCTCGTTGAACATGCTGCTAAACAGTTGGTGGATAATTGTTTTTCGATAATCATCAATGTTTTTAACCGCTTCCGGTTCCTGCTTGTAATAAAGAGCCACGGACGAATACATCGCCTCCTTGTCGGAAGCGATTGCAAACTGAGTTCCTTTTTGGCTTGGAATCGGGAAGAGTTCTCTTTTTCTTTCATTTTTAGGCGCGGTGATATTTTCAAAATGTTTTTTGATCAGCGCTTCGATTTCGGTCTTATCAAAATCACCCACGGCGACAACCGCCATTAAATCCGGGCGGTACCAATCTTTGTAATAATTTGTAAGTGTTGGATGCGTGAAAGACTTAATGATGTTAATATCACCGATGGTTAAACGGTCGGCGTATTTTGAATCTTTAAATATTACCGGAAGTTGTTTATCGAGCATACGCATTTGGGCGCCGCGTCCAAGCCGCCATTCTTCGGTAATTACTCCCCGTTCTTTTTCAATTTCGGTCGAATCGAACGCCAGTCCGCTTGCCCAATCTTCTAAAACGAGGAAGGCTTTATGCATTATAGCCTGGCTGTCGGTCGGCACTTGAAGCATATAGACCGTTTCGTCAAAACTTGTAAATGCATTTAGCTCAGGACCAAATTTTACTCCGATCGATTCTAAATAATTAATGAGTTCATTTTTCTTAAAATGTTTGGTTCCGTTAAAAGCCATGTGTTCAACAAAATGAGCAAGACCTTTTTGATCATCATTTTCCAAAACGCTGCCGGCGTTTACCACTAACCGGAGTTCCGCACGCTTTTCAGGTTTTTTGTTTTGCATGATGTAAAAGCGGATCCCATTCTTCAACGTTCCGATAGTTACATTCGGGGCTACCGGTAACTTTTCGGTTTGAGCAATTATAATTTGTGAAAGCAGAAAAGTGAAGAGGAATAAAAAAGTTTTGAATTTTGCCATTGTTCCCGTCCTGTTCTTAGTTAAAAAATAATTCCAGAAGTAGTGAAAAATAAATAATTTTCTTGTGAAAAGATAAAGAGGACTTTATATTTTTTTGCGAGATGTAAGTTTGAAAAGCGGAAGAAAGTTAAAAACTTTCTACGTTTTTTTTAAGCTGAGTAATTATTGATGGATCACGCATGACGCTATTAGTTTGATTAAGTTTGTTCTGAAGCGTTTTTTTGCAAAAGATAGTCGAACCATAATAAAAAAAATTATTACAATGAGGATTTTCTTCCAGACACTGGATTATTTTCCCCCCAGCCACCTCCTTCGTGTTGTTGCATTGCCAGGTTTCTTCTCCATTTGCTATTCTAGATGAGTCTTTCTTTTTCATGATTTATACTTTGGTTGTTTTTATTGATGATAAATGCTTTCTAAATAAGTCAATATTAAATCACCTTGACCGAAAAACGATTTTTCTCCGGTAGACGAGTGATTAGTAGCAACGGAATATTAATCGGATTTTCCACTATTAAGTTAAGGTACCGGAACCATCAAAATCTGTAGGGAAATCCCTAAATTGTTGTAGGGAAATCCCTAAAAAGTTGTAGGGATTTCCCTACAACTTCATTTTTTTCACCTTTCTCGAATCTTAATTATAGAAATAAACAATGGGGTTATTATCATTTTGGTAATGATTTGTTATCTTGTTCGTTGTCACCTTCTATCTTTTAGGTGAAAAACAGCCTTTCTCTAACGTTTTATTTAGGTTATCTTTGTGGTATAATTTATGTTAAGAAATAAGCGGTTTGAATGTGAATTATATGGTTAGCTAAAATCCTCCGCTGCGGCGGAGCGGCGAACTGCGCAAAATGGCAAGAATATTAACTGCTAAAAAATATATCAGCATGGATGAATGTAAGTGAATGGATGAATGGTTTTCATTCAGTCATACAGCCATTCAATTTTAACTACCAAAGGTAGTCATTCCAAACTATTTTGTTCCGGTTTACCAGGTCATGTTATTAAATAAATGGTCAAATTGAAAAAGAGTAAGTCCCCAGTAACTAAAATGAAAAAATATCTTTTCCTATTAATTGTCTTTCCTTTTTCTCTCCTATTCACTCAATCGGTTGTTATAAACGAAGTGATGTCTTCCAATACGATTACTATCGCTGATGAGGATGGTGATTTTCCCGATTGGATTGAATTATATAATCCTACAACTCAACCGGTTTCTTTAACAAACTACAGTTTGTCTGATGACTCACTAAATCCGGCAAAATGGAAATTTGCAGAACTACTCCTACAACCGAAAAATTATTTACTTGTTTATGCTTCAGGAAAAGATAAAAAAAACGGTGCAATGTTCTGGGAAACAGTTATCACCAAGGGAGAGACGTGGAAATATCTTGTCCCGACTTCCGAGCCGTTAAACACGTGGCGCTCACTTGGATTTGACGATGCTTCATGGAAAAGTGGTTCAAGCGGATTAGGATATGGCGATGGTGATGATGCAACGATTGTTCCCACGGCTACAAAGTCGGTGTATATAAGAAAAATATTTTCTGTCGACGATCCTGGAAATGTTGATACGGCTTTTCTTCATGTGGATTATGACGATGCATTTGTAGCTTACCTAAATGGTGTTGAAATTGCACGCGCAAATATCGGGACAAAAGGTGTCCCGCCAACTTTTTCGCAAATGGCAACGGTTGATCATGAAGCAGCGATCTATTCCGGCGGATCACCTAATGCTTTTCCTATAACTAATATTCGCTCATTGTTAAAAGCGGGAAATAATCTTTTAACTTTGCAAGTGCATAATGTTAATTCAACATCAAGCGATTTAACTTTAATACCATTTTTAACGCTTGGATTGAGATCAGCTCCGGCAAATCCCCGCGGACTTTCTCCCTATATCAAATTACCAACTTCTTATCTTCATACAAATTTTAAACTTGATTCAGGCGGAGAATCAATTTTTTTAACTGATTCATCAGGGAACAAAGTTGATGAAATTACTTTTGGTTTTCTTCCCACGGGACTTTCTTATGGTCGTAAACCCGATGGAGGAACAACCTGGTATTATTTTCAAACTCCAACGCCTAAAACTTCAAATACAACAGTTGGAGTTTCTCAAGTTGCAGAACCTCCTCAGTTTTCACGGGCGGCGGGTTTTTATTACAATCCATTGTCAGTAACAATTACATCAACTTTTCCCGGCGGAACAATTTATTTCACTACGGATGGTTCAGATCCTGTGACGACTAGTTCGAAATATATTGGTGCAGTTAGTATTTCAAAAACAACAACACTTCGCGCAAAAGTTTTTGCTGACGCGGTAGTTCCGAGTCCTACTACAACAGCAACCTATTTTGTAAATCATGTATCAACACTTCCGGTTATTTCACTTTCTACAGATCCAAAGCATTTTTGGGACAATGATTCGGGTATTTATGTGATGGGTTCAAATCCCGGCGGGTATCCTTATTTCGGCGCAAATTTTTGGCAGGATTGGGAGAAGCCTATTCATTTTGAATTTTTTGAGCCGTTAGACTCGCAAAAGGTAAGCGTAGAAGCCGGTGTAAAAGTTTTTGGTAATTGGAGCAGAGCATTTGATCAGAAGTCTTTAGCAATTTATTTACGCGGAAGTTATGGATTTAACAAAATGAAGTATCAATTCTTCCCCGGGAACAAGACGGATAATTTTGCAAATATCGTTTTACGTAACGGAGGAAATGACTTTACTTATTCCCTAGTGCGTGACCGATATATGAGTGAGATGCTTAAAAATTTAGATATCGGGGTTCAAAGCACTCGTTTTTGTGTGGCTTATCTTAATAATGAATACTGGGGAATTTATACGCTGAGAGAAAAGCTAAACGAAGAATTTCTTGGAAACACTTACGGTGTCGATCCAAATAATGTTGACATTGCAGACTTGAGTACGGAAGCGGGGTTTTACGAAAACGAACATTTTTCAACATTATATAGTTTCATTTCGCAAAAAGACATCAGCCTAAAAGCGAATTATGATGTTGTTCAATCGCAATTGGATGTAGAGAATTTTAAAAATTATCAGATAGCCGAAATTTATATTAACAACACCGATTGGCCCGGCAATAACATGAAAGTCTGGCGAGAGAGAACTGAAACCGCAAAATGGAGATGGCTTACCTACGATCTCGATTATGGTGTTGGATTAGTTGAATATTTCAAAGCTGAACAAGATTACAAGTATAATACGCTTGATTTTGCCACCTCTACAAACGGTCCTAATTGGCCTAATCCGCCTTGGTCAACGTTAATGTTGCGTAAATTTTTAACAAATAGCGGATTTAAAAATGATTTCATTCAATCGTTCGCTCATTTGTTGAATACAACCTTTTCGCCTGATTCAACTTTGCAGTTATTGAGAAAAATTCAAGATGAAATTGCGCCCGAGATAAGCCGGCATACGGCGAAGTGGAAAGGGACGATGCAGTATGATTGGGTGTCGAACATCGCTAGAATTCGTACATTTGTTTCATATCGCGATGCCTATATGAGATTTCATATCAACACGAAATTTCAGCTGGGTGGTTTTTCGAACTTGACGCTGACGAATAGCGATACATTGGGCGGAAAGGTGACGATTCAATCGTATGATATTCACAAATCTTCCTTTACCGGGAAATATTTTAAGACTGCTCCGATAAAACTTTCAGCTAAACCAAATCCCGGTTATGTTTTTGCCGGCTGGAAAGGTATCTCCGCTAATTCGGAAATAAATATTGTTTTAAGTGGTGATTCAGTTGTGCAAGCTGTGTTTGTTAAAGATGATACGCAAAATCAAAAAATTGTTGTAAACGAAATCAATTACAAATCCGCATCAGCATTAGATTGTGGTGATTGGATCGAGTTATATAACCGCGGAACGGAAAGCGTTCAACTAAAAAATTGGAGATTTAAGGATAGCGTTGACCTCCACGAATATGTTCTGCCGGAATACACATTAGAACCTGAATCATTTATAGTGCTGGCAAATGATTCCACAAAATTCCGGTCGGTTTTTCCCAATGTTACAAACATAGTCGGAGAATTTTCTTTCGGACTTTCCGCTGCCGGTGAAACTGTTCGCCTTTTCAATGAAAATGGTTCATTAATTGATTCAGTTAAATATACTTCTTTAAGTCCATGGCCTGTAGAGCCCAATGGAACGGGTGCAACGCTGGCGTTGATAAATCCTACGCTCGATAACTCGCTTGCAGAGAATTGGAAAGCTTCTTCAAGCCTTGGAACACCCGGAAAAGTAAATGATGTTTTTTCAGATGTTAAGAATGAAGAGTTTAAACCAAAAACATTTCAATTGTTTCAGAATTATCCTAATCCGTTTAATCCGAGCACTATAATAAGTTATCATGTGCCGGAGTCGGGAAAAGTTACTTTGAAAATTTTTGATATTCTTGGGAACGAAGTAGCAACTTTAGTAAATGATGAAATGTCGGCAGGAAGTTATAATTACGAATTAGGAATTAAGAATTACGAATGGTCAAGCGGCGTCTATTTTTATCAACTTCGTGTTGGTAGTTTTGTACAAACCAGGAAGATGATATTTTTAAAATGAGTTTTTCAAGAATTAATTGTACGACTTTCGCTGTTCGTTTCATCAGTTCGGAATTGATATGACCAAAAAAAATAAAAGGGAAGTAATTGCCGGGATTCTCATTTTTTGTGTGATAATCTTTTTACTTCTAATAAGCGGAATTAAAGTTCCCCATTCATTAAGCATTTATGCGGAAGTCTATCCATTACAAAAGTGGCAAATTGTTAAAGGAACTGACGGACAGCTTACTTCCGCTTTGATGGATTATGAAACGGGATTTTCAAATGTATTTGGTGTTATCCAATTCCAACGCGGTGAATCGATGATCTTTTCTTTTGCCGATTGGATGAAGAGTAAAAAAGAAATTAAAACCGGTGACTCTATCGGCGTTATTCGATCAAGCGATGTTGAGGAAAATATCGTTCGATTGGAAGGTGAATTATCGGTTGCCAAAGCGGAACTTGAGGCGAATAAAACCGGAGAAAAACAATCCCTTATAACCGAAGCAAAAAATCGATTGGAATTTGCAAAAGCAAAACTTGGGCAGAAAAAAAATACTTTTCAGCGAAATGAACAATTGTACAAAAAGGGATTCCTTCCGCAAGAAAGTTACGAAACCGATCTATGGGAAATCAAACAGTTGGAAATTGAAATCTCAATTTATCAATCACAACTTGAAGCAACATCCAGCGGTTTAAAACCGGAAACAATAACACTGCTCGAGTCAAAAGTAATTGCTTTGTCGAGGGATCTTGAAACACTAAAAAAACGTTCGAAGAATTTTGTTGTTGTCTCTCCTATTAATGGCAATGTAAACCGTTCCTTCTCGCCGGATACAATTTTGTCTGTTATCAACCTCAATAAAGTAGTAATGAACGTACCGTTAAAAACCGCGTACAGAAATAATTTGAAAGAAGGAGAATTCATTACCGTTAAATTTGAGAAATATACAGAAACATTTCGCGCTCGGGTCATATCACTTTCTAACGAAGTAAGTTTGTTGAATAACGAGCAGGTAATTGTGGCTGCTATTCTGATCAACAATTCCGGGAAACAACTTTTGCCGGGTATGGTAATTCCTGGTACAATTAAACTGGGGACAATTAAAATCTGGGATTACTTAACGCGTTATATTTTGTATTAACCGATGCCGAGCCGATTAGAATATAAATATTTAGTTCCAAAAAACCTGTTGCCGAAACTCCGCGCAGTAGTTCTAACTTATATGAATTACGATCCCTACGCGGAAATTCGTCCTCACAAAGATTACACGGTGCATAGTATCTATTTGGATACAACCGACCTACATTGCTACCGGGAAAAATACGAAGGGTATAAAATAAGGAACAAATATAGACTCCGGGTTTATAACGAAAGAAGAGAGGATAGTTTAGTTTTTTTGGAAATAAAAAGAAAAAACGAAAACTTCATCTCTAAAGACCGTGCGAAACTCTACTTTAAAAATTTGCAATTGCTTTTTCGATCTAAAAATGTTGAAGAGTATATACTGACAAGAGCAGATGGAGGGAATGATTTTGAAGAAGCTAAAAAATTTCTCTTCCACTACTTCTCCAAACAACTGAAGCCGACAACTTTAGTAGTATATGAGCGTGAAGCTTTTGTCGGAAAGTTTGGATATGATCTTAGGATAACCTTCGATAAAAATTTGCGCGGGTTGGTGTATCCCGAGTATGATAATATCTTTAACGAACAAAATTTGAAAGCTGCTTTCCCGGATCATTTTATTCTCGAAGTAAAATTTCATCAAACTTTTCCCGCTTGGGTTCCACAAATGATTAATAGATACGGTTTGCAAAGGATCTCTGTTTCTAAATACACCAATTGTATAGATATAAATAAAAGCCAAATGCACTTTAGCAGCGCTCTGGCATTTTAAAGGAAGCCAATATGTTAGATAATCTCCAGTCGATAAATGTTTTTGCGCCAACGATTTCGGAAATCATAATAAATATTTCGATAAGTCTGATATGCAGTTTTTTTATTACGTTTATTTACCGGATCAGTTACAAAGGTCCCGGTTATTCCGATAGCTTTGTGAATTCAATCATTTTTCTTTCGCTGATAACCTCTTTAGTAATAATGGTGATCGGAAATAATTTAGCCCGCGCGTTTGGCTTGGTTGGCGCAATGTCCATCATCCGTTTCAGAACCGCCATAAAAGAAACCCTCGATATCGTCTACATCTTTTTCGGATTAGCTATCGGGATGGCGGCAGGAGTCGGGTATCACCGTCTGGCAATTGTCGGATCGTTGTTTATAGGCGCAATACTTTTTTCATTTTCAAAAACAAATTTGTTTACCTTACGGAAGGACCAATACTTATTGCAATTTTCTTTTTTTTTAAGTGAAGAAAAAACAGCCGAGTACCTTCACGTGTTCGATAATTTTTGCAGCCGATATGATATCATAAATATTAAATCAACTGAAGAG
>Ga0209417_1002983_pt1 | contig 24008 bp, 16 predicted proteins | sample RifGroF2_FD_184002 | JGI IMG/M metagenome (GOLD analysis project Ga0209417, IMG submission 184002) | Groundwater microbial communities from Rifle, Colorado, USA - Groundwater F2 (SPAdes) (version 2) | ecosystem: Environmental > Aquatic > Deep subsurface > Groundwater | place: Rifle, Colorado... | reverse complement strand
CTCCTTTCGTCTGCTCCTCAGATCAGATATCCCGACTGTTACGGCATTGACATGGCTAAACTCGGCAGTTTCGTAGCTTTCGAGGCCGCTGTCAAACTGCTGAAAGAGACAAAACAGGAACATATCCTGGACAATGTCTATAAAAAAGCCAAAGCCGATATGGAAAAGCCCCTGGAAAAAATAAAAAACCATGTGAAAGAGATATACAGGCCGTTCACGGCTATAGAAATATCAAAGAGAATTTCCGAACTGCTGACCCCGCCCGGAATAAACGCCAAAGTAAGCATAATCTATCAGACCATAGAAGACCTTCACAAGGCATGCCCCAATCACATGGGCGACTGGTATTTCACTGGAAATTATCCGACCCCCGGCGGCAACAAGGTGGTAAATCAGTCATTTATAAACTATATCGAAGGCAGGAATCAGCGCGCCTATTGAGAGGCAAATCTATGATTTTTTCATTGTCCGTAATCTGGTCGTCACAGGACATTAACTTAGACAGGGACAGCCAGGAATAAGTTTTTCAAGTTCTGCCGCCGCGTTTTTCAGAGATGGAATTCTTATCAGTGAACATTCAGATGAGTAAAAGAAAAAATAAGAAGCCCGGAATAGCCATAGTGGATCTTTTGCTTGCTTACCCGCCCAAAGGCGGCGCGGGAGTGGACCTTTTTAATAATTTCAGCAGACTTTCACATAAATTCGAGATTAAAATTTTCGGCATCAGATTTACGGAACAGCCTCAAAACGCGTCCCATGACTTTCAAAGAGGCATAATAGAAAAAACACCGCCTCTCGATTATGCAATGATTGACATCATGCCGGACGAAAAACGCGATGACATCGTCAGGAAAATCCATAAGCATGTATCCGAATGGAAGCCCGACCTGGTCTTTGTCGCCGATGGCTGGACACTGAAACCTTACCTCATAAAGGAACTCTCAAGGACCTTCAGCACAATTGTCCGTCTCTATGCCTACGAAATGCTATGTCCCAGAAATAACCAGAAATGGCTCGGAGACCGCAAATGCGCAAATAACGCTCTTGACGACTGCTCCAAATGCCTCGCATGCGCCCGGGAATACGCGGATATTGTGAGAAAAAGCAGAAACGGAGAAAATAATCCCCTGACCTTTGAGGCCTCTCTCGCGGATATATGGCGCGGCGACTATTGCAGAGTCCTCTCCGAAACAGTCAGAAATTCCCACTTCATAGTTTATAATTCAATCACCGCGGATATTCTGAAAAAACACGGATGCCTTTCCGTAACCAGAATCCCGGGGGCCGTGGCCCCGGATGAATTTGCCCCCTCCCCTGAAAAGAATACGGATGGGAAAGGCTTCCACATCGTCGTCTGCGGACGCATGGATGACAGGGCAAAGGGCGCCTCCGTCGCCATTGAAGCCGGCCGTATCCTGAAAGCAAAAGGCTTTGATATAAGAATGACGGTAACTTCACAGAAAAAGCATGATTACGAGTGGCTGAACGAAACCGGCTGGCTCCCTCAGACGGAAATCATAAAGCTCCTGAACAGCGCGGATTGCGCTCTGGTGCCGTCGCTCTGGGAAGAGGCCTTCGGCATGACATGGGTTGAGGCGATGTCAATGAAAGTCCCGGTAATCGCAGGCAGAACGGGGGGGCCCGCTGAATATATTCAGGACACCATAAACGGGCTTCTCGCGGAACCCGGTTCCGCCGAAGATTTCGCGGAGAAGATTTCACTTCTTTACAACAGTTACCCGCTTCGTGAAAAACTTTCCGAAAACGGCAGAAAATTTGTCGAAAAATATTTCACCTGGGACATAAGCGCCGATATGCTCGAAGAACTTATCCGCAAAATCATTTCTGAAAACGGGGGTCGGAAAAATCAGAGTATGGATTGATTACTTTTATTCTGCCGTCATTCCAAATTTTCAGCGCGCGCTCCGTCATTTCAGAAGCGTAAGTGTCCGAAGAAATGACCACGGCTTTTATTCCGTAATCCTTATACCGCTCAGATTTCAGCACCGTTATTCCGTCGATTTCTCCGAAATCAGGATCGTCATCCAGAATGAGTTTCGGCAGGACGAGATCATTTTCCCTGAGCTTCGCGATGAGCCATTTCGTGTGATTTCCGGCCCCGAAAAGAACGGTATCAGGCTGTTCCGATATCTGTTTACGCCAGAAGGAAAGAATATGCGCCGTCATCTGGACAGTTTTCTCTTTTTCCGCTTTCCCCAGAAGTTCAAGACGCTTCATAGTGTCTTCAGAACTCCGCAGGTTTTCAATCATCACTCTTTTTTCCGGAGGCCATGAAAGTATTCGCGACAAATTTTTTCCATCTCTGAGAAATGAAGCGTTACGGTTGAAAAGAACAAAGGAATAAGGAAACAGTTTTCCGCTGTTTTCCTTCTTTCCGCAATACATGCAGCCGGGATTGAAAATCCATCCGTCAATCAGTTCCCTGAAATCAGGAGGCGGAAAAGCATCGGCTTCGAAAATGACAACCCAGTCCGTGAAATCAAGCTTCTCAAGCGCCGTCTTAATTTCTTCATCATGAATTGAAGCCGCAATTACCGCCTTATCAAACTGTTTCAATTCTGTTGAAAAATCAATTGCTCCGTCTTTATTATTCAGTACAATCGCTTCAACTTTTCTCGGATAGAGGCTCCTGTTTGCGCAGGCAACCCGCTTGCTGTTGTCCCCTGACGGAAGATACCATTCGGACGAATAATCGCACTCAAGTTTATTTTCATTGTAATTTTCAACGGGAAAAATCTTAACCCTTCCACTTTTGAGCTTGGGGCTTCCGATAGCTTTGAGTTTCTCATAGATCATCGGCGAAACCACGTCCGTCTCCAGATTTGCCTCAACTCTGGGCACATTGAGAACGGCGCTGCAATATTCACACCAATTAAGCTGTTCACCAAAATCTTCGGGCCTGCGCTTCCACCAGCCTTTTTCAATGGGCCAGCCGCCCGGCCCCTCAAAAAGCATGTCCAGCGCCGCGGCAACCTCACAGAAAAAACAGCCCTTGGGTGTAATGCTCGCGCTCCAGATATTCTGCGCCCAACAGTTATCCCGCATTTTTATCCACTTATCATCCGGTATTCCGAGTTCTTTTCTGGTAACAAGCAGCGTCTGATGAAGTCCCGAATGCGAATGGTCATTTATCAGCTGAAACGGAAAAACCTCCTGTATCAGCTCAAAGTGTTTATAGTAACCATTGCCCAGCGAAGACCAGAGACCGCGCTTGTTCTTTATATTCTGCATATCGTTTTCGATAAGATACTGGCTGAAATTCCTTATGGGCTTCAAGGCATTGGCATATTTGCGCCCGCTTTCGATTCTTGACGCGTAATAGCCGACAATCTTCTCAAACTGCGGATGAATTGTGGGCTCGCCTCCCATAATGCCAAGCATGCCGGGAAAATCCTCCATCGAATCGACTGCCTTCACAAAAGTCTCATAGTCCATAAAAAAAGGCTTTTTGAAATGTCCGCAGAAACGGGTACAGTTCGAGCAACTGTGCGCACACGCGTTCGTCACCTCGACCTGAATGATTTTCATTTTGTAAATGGGCTTCATAATGAATGCGTCACTGTTTTTTTTCCGGTTGCTTAGGAGGGGCTTTTTTAAGTATCACGGCATATTCATCCACGCGCATGGTCATTCCAGTCAGCATCGCCATATAATTCAGCACGTCATAGAGAGGAATATTTGTAAGGGCCAGGGTAACAAGAATTTTATTTTTTTTATCTTCCGGCGACTGCGCCACGACAATATTGACCTTCTGTCCGTCTCCGCTTAATTTTGCCGACAATTCGGAAAGATATTTCACGACACTCACAATGTCGGCATCCTCAAAATTCACTTCGGGCACAATGATTTTCCTGAGCTTTTCCTCCATCGTCCGCTGCTTTTCCGTCATATATGGCCCCGCGTGTTTGTTCTGGGCGAATAGGGGTGATAATGTAATGCAGACTAATAATAGAAAACAGAACGTTTTGCGCATTGCCGTACTCCGTTATTTTTTAGAATATGCGTTAAGATAATACATCTTCACAGGCCGGGAAATGGAAGAAGGAAAAAAAGTCGCAATATATTTCTCACAGGGTACGCTTCTGCTCGAAGGAGCTGAAGAAGCGGTCAATCCCATATACCGTTACCTCAAACTGGACCCCAGAGTCAAAATGTACCGCGCCCAGTCGTATAACTACGGCCCGATAATACGAAAGCTTCACGGAGGAGCTATCCCTTACGAGGACAACGCAAAAAGTTTCATGCCGCTGGAATTGAAACTCAAAAATGCCTTCGCACCAAGGACACACCAGACGGAAGCACTGGAAGCATGGCTGTCCGCCCAGGGCAGAGGTATAGTCGTAATGCCCACAGGCGCAGGCAAATCGTATTTCGCGGTAATGGCGATAAACAGGATAAAAAGGCCTTCTCTGATAGTCGTTCCAACCATCGAACTCATGGAGCAATGGGCCAGCCAGCTTGAAAAATTCTTCGGCAGAAAAACCGGAATGCTCGGCGGCGGCTCAAAGGAAATATCGGAAATAACCGTCTCGACCTACGACTCCGCCGTCCTCCAAATGGAATTCATCGGAAACCGTTTCGGGCTGGTTATTTTTGACGAATGCCACCACCTGCCCGGCCCCGTCAACCGAATGGCCGCGTCCATGTGCATCGCCCCTTACAGGATGGGACTTACTGCCACGCCGGAAAGGGATGACGGCGGAGAAGATATCCTTCATGAATTGATAGGCCCGATTGTATATCAGATACACATCGACGAACTTGAAGGCAAAGTGCTCGCGCCTTACCGAACCAGAAGAATATTGCTGGAACTCGAACCTGATGAAGCCGCCGAATACGCCGAAGCAAGAAAAACCTATACTTCGTTCATCAGAGCAAACAACATTGACTTCGGAGACAAAACCGGATGGAGCAAATTCATAGGCCTCTGCGCCCGCCTTCCTCATGGAAGAAAAGCCTTTGAAGCATATCTCACACAGAAACGCATAGCCAGAAGCTCAAGAAGCAAATTCAGAAAAATATGGGACATCATGAGGGAACACCGCGGCGAAAGGATAATAGTTTTCACCGCTGAAAACGAGACCGCCTATAAGCTCGGCGAGTATTTCCTTCTTCCCGTACTCACTCACAGGACGAAAATCAGCGAGAGAAAAGAATTTCTCGACAAGTTCAGGCAGGGAGATTACCCCGTCCTGATAACCAGCAAAGTACTCAATGAAGGCGTGGATGTCCCCGAAGCAAGTGTCGGAATCATAGTCTCAGGAAGCGCCAGCATCAGGGAACACGTACAGAGGCTCGGGCGCATACTCAGGGCACAAAAAGGCAAGGAGGCCGTGCTTTATGAACTCGTCAGCGAGGGAACATCGGAAATGAGCGTCAGCAAACGCCGGAGGGAGCACCGTGCTTACAAAAGATTTAATAAGATTTAGAACAATAAACGAACACGTAAAGCCGCAGTTCATCGATACGGAAAATCCGGATCTCCTGGAACTGGCAAAACAGCTCGTTTCATTTTACGACCCGAAAAACAATCTTCTGCGCGGGGAAATAGACGAAGCCGTCATGCCGATAATTAAAGCACGCAAGGATTTCAAAATCGCACAGGGACTCAATAAACTGATGCTCGACAGATGCGTGTTCAGCGGAGAAACTGAAAATGATTACCCGGGCTTCAGAAGGAATATTTTCAATTCTTCCGCGAATTTCCTGAAAAGTCAGGATGCCTTTTCATATGATGATTACAGAGAAAAAATAATTTCCGAGAACATCGCGTCAAAAGATCTGATCGAAAAAAATATTTACGCGGACCTGCCGGAAAATGAAAAGCTCATCTCCGTGAAAAGCATATTCGCGAAAGAGCTTCTGGACCGTTACAACTGCGCGCTCGTCCAGTCCCTTCTTTTCTATTCAGGAAAACTGACCCTGGAATTTGAAGAGCCCGACCCCGCCGGTATGAGAAGACTTTTCAAGTACCTCAAGTTCTTCCGTCTTCTCGCCTCTGTTTCCGCAATCGGCGACAACCACACGAAAAGCGGGCAGTACAGAGAAATAGAAGCCCCCGCTAAAATAAAAATGGAAATAGACGGCCCCGCCAGCCTTTTCGAAAATACCCAGAAATACGGCTTGCAACTCGCATCGTTTTTCCCGGCAATCTGCCTGCTCCCCAAATGGGAAATGGAAACGGAAATACGCCTCGACAAGAAAGAACTGAAACTGAAGCTCAGTCAGAAATCAAAGCTTGTAAGCCACTACAGAAACTTCAGCGCCTACGTGCCGGAGGAAATATCCATGTTCCATAAACTTTTCAAGCAGAAAGTTACGGACTGGGAGATCGTAGGCCATACACCGTTTTTCGATACAGGACATGGGGAACTGATATTTCCCGACCTGAGTTTCCAGAACCGCGACGGAGTTTTCAGCAAAACCATCCACCTTGAACTTTTCCACCGCTGGCATTCATTCCAGCTCCTGAAACGCCTTGAATACTGCGACAAAAACCCCGATATCCCCATGATAATCGGCATAGACCGCAGTCTCTACAAAAGGCCCGAAATACAATCCCGCGCCGACGCGTCGCCGTTCTTTAAAGAAAAATCCTTTCTTTTCAACGACTTCCCCGGAGTGGAAAAAGTAAAAAAGCTCCTCGACAGCCAGTTATAAAAAAAGTTATAAAAAAAAATGATTATTTCCAGAAATTACTATTGACTTTCAACGCTGACTCGATTATAATTACTCGTGTTAGCAAAGGAATATCCGGCATGGTTACGATGAAAGACATAGCTAAAGCGGCAAAAGTCAGCAGACCGACTGTTTCTATTGTGCTGAACGGGCGCAGTACACAGATACGCATAAGCGACGAGACTAAAAAGATTGTGGAAGAAACCGCCGAACGCCTCGGCTACCGCCGCAATGATATAGCGCGTTCCATGGTCACAGGCAAGACAAACTGCATCGGCTTTGTTGATTCAGACATAGTTTCCGAATATTCTTCACGAATTCTCAGCGGCATAATAAAGGAGTGTAATGAGAAAAACTACTTCGTCAAGATATTTCCCTATTATGAAGAAGTGTATTTTAAAGACGTTGTAAAGAGGATAATCGAACAGCGTCCCGCCGGATTGATTTGCCGTTCCCTTTCGGAAGAAATGCTCGAATGCCTGAGAAAGGAAGCCTTCAATCTCGGAATTCCCATAGCTGTAACGGGAAGCTCCTTTCCGCACGACTGGGGCATCCGTATAGTAACAGATGACGAAGACGGAGCGTCTCAAGCAACAAAACACCTGATTGACTTGGGACATAAGCATATTGCGCATGTAAATTTTTCGTGGAAACGCGGCTTTGCAGAACTGAGAAAATCTGGTTTTTTGAAGACAATGGCATCTTACAGTCTTAAAGTTACGCCAAATCACATAGTACTTTTAAAAAATATAAATAAAGCTGAAGAACTGATAGGAAAACTTTTTGATTTGCCGGAAATACCCACCGCGATATTCTGCGCGACAGATGAAATAGCCGCAATAGCGATAAGGGCGGCAAGAAAAAAGAGGCTTAACGTACCGGATGACATATCCATAACAGGCTTTGCCGACATGAAAATTTCACGACTAACAGACCCGTCCCTTACAACGGTTTCTGAACCCTTTGACAAAATTGGAAAAATCGCCGCGGACGAGCTTATAAAGGAAATCGAAAGACCCTCCAAAAGATATTTCTCAAAAGCCATGGAAAAGAAAATCGACCTGAAACTCATAATAAGAAATTCAACCTGCAAAAAGGCGGCAAACCCATGAAAACAAAAAGAAAACGCCATTTCACGTTAATCGAGCTCCTCATTGTGATAGCGATTATAGCAATTCTTTCCGCCCTCTTACTGCCTGGACTCAACAAGGCTAAGGCAACAGCAAAAAGAATAGTATGCGCAAATAATATGAAACAAATTTATACTTGTTCGATGAATTATGTAACCGATTTCAACGGTTGCCTGCCACCTACCGGCAATGGAAGCAATGTAGGCTACTGGGCAACTCTTTCTGTCGAATATTATGTTCCCAATCAAGTTCTTTACAGCTATAAAATGGATGGCATTTTCAGGTGTCCGTCCACTGTTCCCGTACCGTTGACTCCGCAATACAAAGTGAAAACCTCCTATATCGCCTCGCAGGGAACATGGGCTGATCCCCCACCGTCCGAACCATATGGAGGATGGACTTACAGCGGCACCAATTCCAAGAAGACAGCTTATGGAAAGCGCCTGGACAAAGTAACAGATGGTTCAGTCCTGCTTTTTGACTGTTGGTTATATGACTATGTAACTAATTACGGGTGGTCGTGGAATTGCACAGGCGCTTCAGGTTATGTTTCTTATACAAACGATTTGATGAACACATCAAACGCGGCTGAATACCGGCATAACCTCACTGCAAATTTTCTTTTCAAAGACGGACATATAACGTCTTATAAATATGGAAAACAATTCGACAGTCAATGGCGGCCGTAAAATTAAAAATGGAAAGGATTAAGAAAATGAGAAAAAACATTTGTTTGGCTCTCGGGATTTTAATGACCCTTGTTACGGGTTGCGACACTATGTCTGAAACTCCTGAACAGAATAAGTTAACATCCCCTCCCGTTCCATTCGTGGCACAGGAAATATCCAAAACGACTTCAACAGTCCCGGAGTTAAAAGAAGTGGGTGCGTGGTCAAAGGATTTCACCAAAAAGTTTTATAAAAAAACGGGGATATTCGCCGGAAATAAAGCCTTGACGGCATTGGAAGACGCGAGAAAGGAAAACTGGCGTGACAAGGAAAGGCTCCTCTTTATAAAATCAGGCGATAATGTCATAGGGCAGTTTTCTTTCTGGGGGGCGAGTGAAGCAAGTTTCGGAAGCGGTTTCGGCAAAAGCAATGGACTGGCGGAAAACGGAAAAATATCCCTTGATGAAAAAGAAAAAAGCATTTCTTTCAAACAAGACTTCGCTCTAGACAAGGACGGAAACACGGGGAACTATATGCACAAGGCGAAAGTTCTTCCCAACGGCCTGATAGAGCTTGACTTTGCCTATACCGTTCCGGAAGGCAGGGAAAAAAGCATCAAGGATGAAGGACTCTTCCTTGACATGCCTTTCAAATTCTGCGCCGGTAAAACAATAGAAATAGACGGCGTGAAATACCAGTTTTCAAATGAGGGAAATCCGCTGACGGAAAAAGATAAAGTAGTTTACAGCGGCAAAGCAAGTAAAATAACATTCAATCCGGAAGACAAGGCGGATGGATTTTCGCTGGACTTGCCTGGAAAAAATAATATTGCCGTTTCAGAGAGACGCCTGGAAAAAGCCCCCCAGCCGCACCGCCAGAAAGTTTTAATCAGAATAAAGCCCATTAAGCGGAATGTTAAATTATGCCTTGATATAAGAGATACGACACCAGCTACAGCGTCTTCGGACACACACTGCGGAATAGACTTTTGGAAATATGATCGACTCCATGTGCCGGATTACGGAAAATGCCGCAATCTCATTCAGAATTCATCATTTGAAGGCGGACTGCGCTATTACAGATTTCCATCTGTCGGAGCATATCACAAGACAGAGTTTGACAAGTTGATACTCGCTGATTCCAGCCAGGCAAAGTTCGGCAATTCCAGTCTTCTGATGAGGGCGTTCAAAAAGGCGACCAAACTTCAGACATTCGCCATCCCTGTGAATCCCGGCAAAAAATATGCTGTGAGCTTTTACGCAAAGGCAGACAAGCCGGATTTGCGTTTTGATTTATCCGGCATCAGCGCAAAGTGGCTGGATTTTCCGAAGATGGGCTCATGCAGTCCGGGACTGGACTGGAAGCGATACAATTTCGCATTCACCGCGCCCAATAACGCGATCAGCATTTTAATGCACGCATCTTACAACGGGAAGGATGAAAACGGGTACGGGAATATATGGATAGACGGGTTCCAGCTGGAAGAAGGCGATTTGACGGATTTCGCCTCCAAGCCCGTCAGCGCGGAGCTTCTCACATCCAGCCCGGATAATTTCCTTCAGCCGAAAGACCCGATTAATGCGAAACTGAGAATCAGTGCAGTTCCCGAAATTTCGGGAAAAGTGCGTCTGGAGCTTGAAGATTTCTTTTACAGCAGATTATGGCAGGGGAATTTCGATTTCAAAACAGATAAGAAGGGAGAAGCATATATAGATTTGCCGCTCGACGGAAAACTCGGCACGGGCATTTTTGTTGTCAGAGCGGATTTTGAAATGGCGGACGGTTTCAGGGACACTGATTATTTCCGTATCGCAGTCATGGACTTTCTTGAAGGCAAACATAAGAACCGTTATATAACATCCTGCGGCATAGCGATGCGCAACCCTCGCGCTGTGGATGTGGCAAGGCGCAATATCCAGATCGGCATAGGTGGCACAGACGTTTATGGTATCAATGAAAACACCATTGCCTTGATAAAGATACTTAATGATTTCGGAGTAAAAAACTTCAGTTCATCTCTGAAAGATAAACGTGACAGAAAATTCAAAGTAATGTCCAAAAACTGGAGAGAATTGACAAGCGTCACACCTGAATTGGAAAAAGAACTTGAAGACGCAAGTTTCGAGAAAGCAAAAGAACATTATCCACTAGTAGATTCATGGTTTTTTACTGGAGAAAGCACCGGACACCTTCAGGGTTTGGACAGAGCAGGAAAAATAGATGATATAGCAAAACTGCAGATTGCGGCATATAAAGGCGTAAAAAGATTCAATAAAAACATTAAAGTCCTCGCGGAAGGCGGCCCATGCAATATGGGAGCAAGGAATGGGACCCTGTGGCTTGAAAGACTTCTTCAGGCGGAAAAGAAGCTTGCCCCCGATATCAAGTTTGATGCCGTGGCAATACATCCCTACCGGGCACGTCCCGAAGATCCGGACTTGGATTACGAGACTGAAGAGTTTCTGAAGATGCTGAACAGAAACGGATACGGAGATGTCCCTGTAATATGGAATGAAAGCATATACCATACGCATTATGTCATTCCTCCGTGGGGATTGGATACGCATAAGGGCTGTTCGAGCGATCATTACCGGGCATATTGCCCTTCATATCACATGGGATGGGGGGAGCGAATATCCGCCGCATACTGGATGCGTCATTGGCTGGTGGGGTTGAAATATCAGAACAGGATAAGTTTTTTGGACGGGCATTACAGTTGGAATGACATGGATAGCAACCTTACGCCGCTAGCCGTCCAGAAAACTCCGAATACGCTGGGGAATATTCTCGGCAATGCCGTATTCAGGGAAGACATACGCTTTGCTCCGAATGTGAGATGCTATGTTTTCGAAGATGAAAAACAGCGTCCTGTGGCGGCTGTCTGGTCGCATATAGCCGATGTCGACAAGGGCAACAGCAAATGCCCTGAGATGGAAATACGTCTGCCGAAAGAAACCCCTCAGGTTTTCGATATGATGGGAGTTGAAAGAGGCGTTGTCGTTGACTCTAACGGCATGGCGACAATGCCGGTTTCATCTTTTCCCATATTCGTGAGAGGGACAGGCGGCTCTTTGAAGGAATTCTGTTCAGCTTTCACCGATGCCAGGCTGAAAGGAAAAGAATATATGCCTCTGGCAATTTCTATACAGCCGGAGAGCGCGATAAACCTGAAAGCGCAGTTCAGAAATCTTACCGGACGGAACTTTTCAGGAACTGCCGAAATAGATATTCAAGGCAAGAAAACAGCACTTGATTTGAACCTCAAAGGACAGGCGGAGAAAACAATATCCCTGTCGCTGACGGAAAAAATCCTTTCATCAAAAATATCGTCGATATCCATCCCTGTAAGCGTGACGGAGAAAAACCGCAATCCGGAGAAAATCGACGCTTCTTTCAACGCTTTCGCCACGAAAGAACTTAAAGGCAGTCAAATCAAAATAGACGGCAATGAAGAGGACTGGGCTGAGTTTTCAGCTATTCCCGTAAACAATCAATTTCTGCATACGGGCCCGCGCCTTGGAGACCCGAAACTCGGCCTTGAAAAAGAAAACATCGGATATTCCGGAGATTTCTCCGCATCTTTCAAAACGGCATGGGATGATGATAATTTTTATCTGCTTGTAAAAGTTGTTGACGACAAACATTGTCCGGCGCCGGGAAAGACCGTATGGGCTGGCGATTCATTACAAGTGTATTTTGATACATACTGCGATGCAAGGCTCCATAGCGAAAAAGGATTTGACACTAACGATTACAATTATGACTTCAAGTCTGATTCTGAAAATCCGTCATCGCTTGTTGCATGGCGCGGCTTCTGCCCTGAATGGCAGCTTACATTGGAGGGCGGCTTGAAGCTATTGCCGTCGGAATTCGAAAAGAATCTTAAGACTGCTTTTAAAAAGACGGTGGATGGTTACATCTATGAGATAGCATTCCCCAAGGCATATCTCGCTCCGATGCAGTTGAAAAAAGAAACCTGTATCGGCTTCAGTCTTTTCATTAATGACAATGATGGCGGCAAGAGTCCGAAACGTTCATTGACGCTTACCCCTGATGGTACAGCTTCATACCAGAACCCGCACCTCTACCCCGTAATGATACTTACAGAATAAAAAGGGATTTACTAATGGCTAAATTTTTAACTCTTACGCTTTTATTTATAATGCTATCTTCAATATTTGCGGCGGAAAATGCTCTGACGGCAAGACCGTTGCCGCCAGCACAGGATGAAGCTTTCTTTGGGTCCAGAATGCAACGGACTATGACACTACTGAAAACCAGCAATAAAAAACTTCGGCAGACTGTAAAAATACTTTTTTACGGACAGTCAATAATAGCTGGCATGGATTGGAAAAAGCTTATTGTTGAATTGCAACGGCGTTATCCAGATGCAAATATTGTTGCAGAAAACCGGGCAATCGGCGGATTTACCGCTCCCAAATTGATACGTACTGCTGCTCACGATCTTTATTCATACTATCCTGATCTGGTAATATTTCATGTCTATACGGCCTACTCCGGACATCTGGAACGGATTATCTACAATATCCGCAAATACACGACCGCGGAAATCATGCTCTGCACCCATCAGGTGGCATCTGAAGCAGATTCGGCAAAACGAAGTGAAAATGATGACATTGCTTCCGATATGATACGTTATATCGCCCAGAAGTATAACTGCGAACTGGTTGAAGTTAGGAATGAATGGAAAAATTATCTGACCACATACAAGCTCAGTGAAAAAGAGCTGATGGGGGATAAAATCAATCCAAATGTTCACCCTAACAAAGAGGGGAACGCCCTCCTCTCGGAGATAATACTGCGACATTTCCGCTATAACACATTTTTCCCGGGGGGGTGGTTTGATATGGTCAGGACTTATGAAGTCAAGAGGGCGCTGGAAGACCCTGTGGAAAATGACGAGTTAGCCTTCAGCGGCACAGCATGGAAAACACTTGATGAAGGCGCTCTCGGTACATCATCAAAAGATACGCTGAAATTAAAATTCATCGGCAACAGAGTGGATGTGATACCAACGCCATTTACAGGAAAGCTCGGCACTGCTAAAATCCTAGTTGATGGAAAAGCACCTTCGAAATCCCCGGAAATGTACGCCTGCACACGCCCCAGTCCGGCTTATAAAGAAAGTGTGCGGCCAGCACTCAGGCGTGTTACCCTCGGCAAAAATCCGACTGCGGAGAAATGGACTTTGACTGTTAAGAACATTAGCGATGACGCAAAAACATTCAACTATGAACTGTGCGGTTCAGTAACAGGAAAAGACGGAGAGGGAAATAACAGGGAAAAATTCATTTCAAACTCCGGCAGGATTATTATCGATCCAAAAGATTTCGGGATTAAAACGGCACAAGACTACAAGAAAGTCAAATGCCCTGAAAACTTTGAAGTGACATGGGAAGTCAAGCCTATGTTTGTCGATATATGGAAACCACTACCGATAAAAGACGCTTCTCTGGAAAATGCCATTCCGTTGTTTCAAGGTTTGGAAAACAGAGAGCATACGCTTGAAATAATTCCGAACGATGACGGTGGTGTTCCGGTAAAATCACTGGTGGTTTACAAACCGCCGCTTAAATGAATATCATAAATCAAGAAGGACTTTACAATGATTAAAAAATTTGGAGACAAGCGCGACTGGTTTTTTGAAAAGAGGTTCGGGATGTTTGTGCACTGGGGGATATATTCTATCCCGGCATGGCATGAGCAGATTATGTGGCGGAAAAATATTTCCAGAGACAAATATGTGAAATATATGGACAGCTTTAATCCTCTCAGGTTCAATCCCGAGAAATGGCTCGACCTGATGCAGGAGGCCGGCATGGAATATCTTTGTTTCACGACGAAACACCATGACGGGTTCTGCATGTGGGATACAAAATATACAGACTTCAATATCATGAACAGCCCCTATAAAAAAGACATTCTGAAAATGCTTTCAGATGCCTGTCATAAGAGAAAAATACCGCTCGTCCTTTATTACTCCGTAGTTGACTGGCACCACCCGAATTATCCCAATCAGGGACGTTCACACGAACTGGACAAACCCGAAAAAGGTGACAGGCCTGATATCCCGAAATACATGGAGTTCCTGAAAAACCAGATACGGGAACTATGTACAAATTACGGCAAAATCCACGGGATATGGTGGGACATGAACACCATGGGACACGTCGATAAAAGCGTTCATAAGATGATACGCAAGCTTCAGCCGCAAGCCATAATCAACGACAGGGGATTTGATAAAGGAAAACGCGGGCCCGGCAATGGCGATTACCGCACTCCAGAGAGAGAGATGCCGGAAGGAATGGCATTCAATTATCCCACAGAGGCGTGTCAATCACTGGGCGTTCAAAGTTGGGGATACAGAGAAGAAGAGGACTTCTTTTCCGATAAATTCATGATGCAGAGCATAGACAGAATATTGTCAATGGGTGGAAATTATCTGCTGAACGTCGGCCCTAAAGCGGATGGGACAATTCAAGCTGAATTCAGGAACTCCTTAAGAAAAATCGGCAGATGGTTCAATAAGGTCAAAGAATCTTATTACGGCGCTTCGCCCGCTTCAAACCTTACTGACAACAAAGACATACTTATTACGGAAAAGGAAAAATCTCTTTACATACATCTCTACAAGGGCCCCGTTTCATCGATAGTAAAATTGAATCCTCTGAAAAAAATGCCTCGTCACGCGGTACTCCTGAACAACGGGCTCCATCTGGAAGCCAAGGTCGATTCAGCATGTGCCTTATGGAAAAATATTGATAACATACTGCGGATAAGAAGAATCCCCGTCAATAGAATACAAAATGAGGTAATAGTACTCAGATTGGATTTCTGATATGAGTTTACAGGCACTCTCCATAATAAGATTTTAACAATGAAATAAATGGATATATATGAAAAGGATTTTTCGCATAGTCATGAGTTCAATTTTGGCATCCGCATCTATTAAGGCGGAAGATTGGAAATGGACAAAATACGGATTACCCAAAAGTGATTTAAAAACATGTACACCTACTACGAGAGGGAATGCCGACAAATGGTGGTTGCCGTATTTTGAAGAAAAACTGAAGCAGCCTCGAAAAAATTTGCTATTCATAGGTGATTCTATTACAGATCTATGGACTTATCCGGCAAATCATAAATATCCAGGGGGCTTAAACGTCTGGAATAAAAAATACAAGGATGTCGCTACCAACTTCGGAATAACTGGAGATAATACTCAAAATGTCCTTTGGCGTCTTACTGAGGGTAATTCTCTCTATAATTATTTTCCCAGACATATAGTTATTTTGATTGGAATAAACAATCTTATTCAGAGCGACACTCCTGAAGATACATTTGCGGGAATAAAGACAATAGTAGAACTTTTGAGAAAAATGCGCCCTAATGCAAAGATAATGTTACTTGGATTGTTTCCATGTAAAGAATATCCTGCAGATCCTATAAGAGAAAAGATAAAAATTGTAAATACTAATCTTAAAGGCTTAGCCGACTACAATGAAATATATTTTGCAGACATAGGCAATGTTTTTCTAGAAACAGATGGTTCAATAAGAAAGGAAATCTTACGTGATTTCTTACATCTTTCCCCAAAAGGTTATAAAATATGGGCAGATGCGATGGGACCATATCTTAGGGCATTTCTTAATGAGGGTGGAAAAAATGATATATGGGTGCGTCGGGAGTACTGATAAGAACTGGTTTGATTCCGCCGAGGGTGCGCTGTTTTATCGACCGGTGGCGGTTTGTCGCAGTTTCAGATGGGCCTAGATCGCAAGAGGCAGTATTCCGGTTAAGGTTTGAGGCGCAAAAAATACGGGGAGCAGAGTGACTTACAGCCTCCGCAGTCCCCGTAGAGTTTTTGAGCGGTTTTTATTTTTCAGAGCTGGTACGGTTTTTCATCCTGTAACTTTTGCCCTCGATGATAACGACTTCGCTGTGGTGCAGGAGGCGGTCAAGGATATTGACACGGGTGACGAATATCTTCGCTTCCTTGAGACCGGCTTTCAGTGCGTCCAAAAATTTCCTTCTCAATGGCACCAGCATCCACAGGCAAAATATATGACGGAAGAATTCAGATAATTCCGCAGTGCTGTTCTGATACCCCAAATCGTAAAAATGACGGGTGATTGACAATCTGACGGATAGTTTGAGTTCAAATTTGTCCGTCATTTAACTGATTCGTATATTTGTACAGAGCGCTTTATTTTACTGTGAACTTTTTCTTTACTTCAAGTCCAGAGGCTAGGTCGTAAAGAATAACCAACCATTCCCCTTTGAGATCGTTTCTGGCGATATCCAATGAAATTTCAAGTACTCCATCCTTGGCTCCATAAAAGCCACTTTTTTCGGCTTTCTTCCCTTCTGGATCACTTACTTGAACTTTTAAAGGAACAATCGCCCCGACAGGGACATCATCTTCACATAATACCTTGAGTGTCATATGAGCACTGTCTCCTGCTAAGACCAATTCTGGTAATTCGATGGATAATTTTACAATTGGTTTATCAAGTATAAGCCAGACATTTCCACCGCCTGGGGCAAGTTCAGCTGTCCATTTGGCAAATTTGCCATCTTGTGATATATCAACTTTTCTGTGAACGGTTAGGTCATAGACCGCAGGATTTTCACTTCTTACGGAGAGAACTGCCTTTGAAGGAAGCCCTTTTTCCATAACGAGTCTATGTTGTCCTACGTAATCTCCATAAGTACGGTAGTCATTAACAGCAAAAAGATAATAGGCGTTGTTGTACTGACGCAGTCTTGGAACAACATCCATGTTGTCGGAGTCGAACATTCGCCGATATACGTCTGTGAGCTGTGTACGTAAAGATGCGGCAAGCTTTTGGAGATTTTCCTTGTCTATTTTCGGGTTATCGGTGCGGTATATTGGTTTGAATTCAATATCTGGAACTATTGCTGGTGTGAGGTTTGAATCAGCGATAACAATGCCGCCACGTTTCTGAAAATCCAAGATTTTTTTATAAACATTCTCTGGAAGTGCATCGCAATTGGGCATGACAAGTATTTTGAATTTATCAAGGCCATTTTTGAGTACGGACTCCTCATAGATAATACGTGGTTGTAGGGCCGCCCACTGGAGAATCAGATGCATGTCTGCTTCCCAGCTTATTCCCCAACCATAACTTCCACGCCTGTATAGCATCTGAGAAGTAAAACTTTCAAGGAGACCCACGTCTGTGAGCCAGTCGGGTAACTGCATAAGCATTGAACCGAGCGGTTTTACTACATTGCTAATCTCTTCCTTCAAGACTTTTCTTGTTTCGGAATTTGTACATTTGTAGGAAGAAGGTCGAAAAACATGTTCAGGCGTTACCAGTGATTCCCAACCATGGTACATGATGCCTTTTATGGGGCGCGACAACTTGCACCAGAGGGCCTCGCGCAAGTGATCCGGGGCTATAGTAATAAATCTGGCATCAGGATAATCCTTCTCCCACTGGCCTTTTTTAGAATCGTCTTTCGGCAGGTTAGGCGCAGTTTTGCTACGATACCATATTATCTGGGTCATCTTCATTACCTGTTGTTCGGGATGTCCTTCCGTCATTGCAAAAAGCTCGTCGGCACACTGGCCTATCTTGATGGGATCCGGATATGTGTAAGTCCAGTGGTTCAAGTAGTCCACATTTCCGCCGCTCCCCCACACGCTTGGCGTTCTAACGGCTGGATCTTGGAATGTCCAGAAATCCTTGTGCATCCCCGTTGACTTCATCGAATTGTTAATGATAGAATTCATCGGATTCCATCCAGAGCCCTCGCACCACCACCAGCGCATGAATTCAATTTGCGGATTGTCATCTGACAATATTCGGTTCGGCCTGAAATTCTTGATGCTACCCGGGTCAATGTGGCGTTCTGAAATCAATCCGTTCTCCAAGGAATTCATTACTTCCTCAGGAAAGCGGTCATAGGCTTTTTGGTCCCATTTATGAAAGCATATGTAGGAGTGGTCGGTTTCTTCTGAGTTCAATAGGCATGATTTCAATCCAGGATGGTCCCCGAAGTTTTTCGCAATCAATGTGGATACCCTAGACATATACTCCTGTAATTCTGGAGAAGATGCACAAATACCAGCACGTGAGGAATGAGGGATACCATCTTTGTTGATCCTGGTATATTTTTTCTTTGCATCCTTATCCCCTGTATAAAAAATACACTTCAGATGGCCACTTACTCCCAATCCAGCAGCAAGATATTCATCAAGCATTTTTCTGATTTCTGCAACATAATCGGAATAATCTTTATCAAGGCCCTGCCTGAAGCCGAAAGCCCGTTGGACTTGAGTGAACCCTATCTCCTTCGGCAAAATGGCGTCGGGACATCGTCCCCACATTATAATTGGCATTGTATTGGGAATCGGCCTTGGAATTATCACAAGCGGCAGATTAAGCTTCGACTCTACATTTTTACCGTTAAGCTCACCGGCTACAAGCACACTGGCCTCATATTTCCCCGACCTTAACGAAGCATCGAAAGGCAATGCTATATCGATCTCAGTTCCTATTGCCAAATCTGGTACCTTGACTGGTTCCCGCAACGGAATGTCCCTTACCGCGAGTAGAGCCCTGGCATTTTTTATGACAGCAGAGGAGTTGTTCTCAATTTTCAAATATACTTCTGTGTTTTCTTCCATGCGGATAAATACTGTGCGGCCTCTGGTCTTTGACAAAGATATTTTCAAGAGATCTTTTAAATCCTCAGCGCAAAGAAAGCAGACACCTGAAAAGAGAAAAAATAAGAAGAGTGTTTTTTTCATTGATAAAATCTACTCCTGTAATTTAAATTGTTAGTATTTCGATACGCACTGGTTTCCAGATACCTCCGGCACCAATCTCGTTGAATACCCTTATTGTAATCTGGTTCTCAGTTCCCCACTTTATCGCATCTATGATGTCGAGAACGAATTGCCGATCCCATCCACGGGAACCAATGTCATGTTGCCCGACATACTGCCCATTCACCCAAACCCATGCTGCTTCATCAACTGCTTCGAATATCAGTTCCACAGCTGCCGCATTAATTTGGGCAGGAAGGGCAAAGGTATTTCTATACCAGGCTATTCCAACATATTTTACGCCAAAATTATCCCAATGTTTACCTATTTCAATCTCTTTCCAGTTTGTGTCGTTAAATTCTGGGGCAAACCATTTTTTTGTATGCCCTACAAGATTTGGATCAGTAGTAAATTTCCATCCTTTCCTTGGCATCTCTATTTTTTTCTCAATTTTTATACTTTCAGCATGATCCATTATATCGACCCTTTCCCTGAATGGTATAACTTCCTTATAGAATGGGAAAGTTTTCCTGATAGCAATTGCTGCAATGCTCTTATTTTTGTCTCTTGACGCAATTTGAAGGAGCTCATTTCTTCTTGGTATTTCCGCCGAGGAATAAATAAGGATATCAACGGCTGTTCTACGGACAGAATCGGATTTGTCAGAAATTGCTTTCTTTAAAATTGCGTACCTGTGTTCGGGGGGGGCTTTTTCTGCAAGCTTCAAAATCGCTACTCTCCTAAGGACGGAGTCTTCACTGTCAAGGGCAGTTGCAAGCACCGTTTCTCCATCAGCACCTATGAATATCAGTTCTCGAAGAGCCCGTCGTCTTTTAAACTGATTCTCGCTTTTCAACTCTCTCTCAAGTTGAGAAATATCAAAGCTTGTTCTAGGCAACCGCCTTTCTGGATTGCTCTCTTCTCTACTGATAGCGTGCGAGGTAAATGCAGTTAATATAGCCCACATCAAGAACAGTTTCCATTGTAACTTGATGTTCATTTTTTTATTCATTATCTAATCCCTTCCTGCTTTTATTTTTAATCTATTTAGAAACTTTATGTCAAGACAAATTAACGGTAAGGAAAGTATCAATAACTAAATCCCTTTTCCAGTTCGCTAGTTCCTGTCTGGCCTCTAACATTGGAAACATGACCGTCAAGATAAACTATATTGGACCTTCCTGTACCATATACCAAAGAACCCATATTAGGAGGATTTACTCCTCCATGCCGATATGAAAGCCTTCCCATCGCTATGATATGTGAAGAATTAAGTGCTTCAGTGTCACCTGAAAAAATAGTAACGGATGGGTTAGTTATATTAGATAGTTTATGATGGTTATAGTTAGTAGTAGCAGTAGAACAACTATCCCCACAAAGCCAAGTATTATATCCGTAATGAGTAAATCCAAATAGAACATTATAATCCCTTCCGAACTTAGTAGTTTCCATGGGACAGACAAAAGAGCCTTTTGTCAACTCATCTCCGTAGTACTTTAATCCATAGCTGGGGGTTTGAGTTTGACTCATATATGACCTTCTTCTAGTTCCAGATAATAATTCAAACGCAAAGATAGCATCTGCATCACGACCGGGAACAATCCAATCATTGAAATCATTAGAATACATAGACTGAGTCAATCCGATTTGCTTCAGGTTATTGGAACAAGCAATCCCTTTTGTTCTTTCCTTGGCGTGCTGCAAACTTGGCAACAATAAGCCTGCCAGAATGACAATAATTGATATTGTAATCAAAAGCTCTACAAGTGTAAAGCCAAAAAGCTTCCGGCCCCAATGTCCTAGCCAATTAGTTATCATCTAAAGTTTTCCTGTTTTTTAAAATTTATTTACCGAACCGCAGTCTGATTTTAAACTATGGTCCGCCGTTTTCTCGCCGCTGGTTCGGAACTCAGAAAAAAAAAGCGATTTTTTCTGACTGTTTTTAATGGGGCCCCGACGGACAAAAATCAACCCTTTAAATAGGATCCCTTTATTTGCATTTTCAAGCTCCTTCCGGCCCTTTTGCCTTCGCCGACATTCGCCGGAAAATCTTCGCGGAGCTTTCCGACTTCTCCATTTTACCGGGGAGATGCCCCGAACAACTCATCCCCGCTATTAAATCCATTTGTACCTCCATTTTTCGCTGGGCCGCATGATTTTTTTCTCCGAAAATCAGGGAAACTTCAGATGACACAAATCTCCTGTTCAATATTTCATAGATTAAAAATGTCGATCCGGATTAATGCTTCTTACTATTTCTATTTCAAAAGGTTCAGGTTTTTGAAGCTCGAAAATATTTTTCTGCGCATCCACGGCTTTTTTAGTTAATTCGGGAAACTTTCCCCTGTTTTTGCAATAGGTTTCAAAAAGCCTTGTGTAATATCGCTTAAGTTTATCGTTCAGCTTCGTGCAAAAATATTCAAAATATTTATTGGCTGCGACAGTGTCGGATGGGTCAACACTGGAGCTCTGTAGAATACTGTTAACCTGGGCAATATTGCGCAAGGGACTCTCTGCATTGGCTTTCTTGATGACTGCCGTTCTCAGATCATTGCTTTTTTTCTGCGAGGGTGTTGTTAGCAAAGCGATGTTAACACCTCTTTCAAATTGCTCCGCACTGAATTTTTCAATTTCTTTTCCTGCGACTAAGAGCTTGTAATTCCCATCCGCAAGGTTTTTAATTTGGATTATCTCCTGATTCAACGAATCCCATGGAACAATTCTTTTAGCCTCCATATATTCTTCTGAAACAGGAAAAGGCAACGCTTTCGGAATGTACATAAACTTGATACATCCGTCTTTTATTTCAAGGCTTTTAATTAAACATTTTTCTATATTTTCAACAGATTTTGTCTTCACATCTATAGTTGCCTTACACACTAATCCTGGGACATTTTGCGAGAGCAGAATATAATAAGCCATGATCATGTGTCCAAATTTGCCAGGGTGAATACGATCTCTTGCTGCAAATTTCAATTCTGGATATTTGACAAGCAATTCAGTCATAGGCGAGTGAATATCCACTGCAGGGGAGTTATTTTCAAGGGCTAACGCCTTGGCAATTTCAGCGCATTTTATCAAACCCTCATTGCATTCCACAAAATTTTCGACATTAATATGCATTCCATACTGATTGTATGGAGAGGGAGTCAAGATAACAGGCGAAGCACCAGACGCCTTTATCCTCTTTATAGTTTCATTCATCTTATTCTTATAGGTTTCCAAGCTTTTTTCCCTCGCTTCCATTGTTTTTTGATTTGGATTGGAAACCCTGTAATAGTTGCGACCAACATCATTCATACCAAACATAATATAGACTATATCAGGTTTACTGGAAAGGACATCGCTTTCAAGGCGGGGTAGACTTGTGGTCGCACTTGCCCCGGACACACCGGCATTTTCTATAGTAATTCTCATGTCAGGAAAGCGGGTCGCATAAAAAAGCTGAATATAGTATAAATACCATCCTCCTTGAGTAATGCTGTCTCCATAAAAGACTACTTTTTGCACTCCGTTAATTTTCCCTAGCGGTTTCTGAGCAAAAAGCATATCTGTAAAAGTTAACGCAAAGACAGCAAGAATTATGACTTTTGTTATTTTCCCCTTCTCAAGAGAATATAGTTTTTTTCGTGTACCATGTAGTGGAAGCACATATTTTGCAAGATTTGTAAAAACCATTGAATCTTCCCTTTTATGTTTTCTATTTATTGTTAAGAACTTATTCACAACTCCATCTTCAAAAAGTGTATTTTTCCTATTGAATTATTCCGCCAACAGTTTAGACATATCTGCGATAAAAACTTTGCGTTTTCCTTCTGGACAAGCGTTAAAAACAATATACTTATGCGTTCTGTCCCAAGCAGGATGCGGATCAATTCTTAAAACCCGCAAAGTACCTTCCACGTTAGGTTTTGTCCTGATTCGAGCCAAGGTCAGTTCTTTGTCCGTTGATATGTCAATAAGCCTTAAAGGGGTTGTCCCATCCCCGAATGAGAGGGAATCATATACGTAAGCATCTGTTACCAGATGCTTATTATCCGGATGCAGCGTTGGATGTCCACTTCCAATTTTGCTTGAAAGAATTTCTAGATTCTTTCCATCATATCGGTAACGTACGAAATGCATTTGACCATCATCCATAATTCGATTTTGAGTTATATATTCTCCATCCGGGCACCATGTAGGATGATGCCCATTTTTTAACATCTGCATTGCGAGCTTCAAATTACTTCCATCACGATTCATTGTGAATATCTCTGTAGGCATCTCCCAGTTTTTACCTCCAGACAATAGACGATAGCGGATTATAAACATAAGTCTACTTGACTGTAGATTCCATTTGACATGAAATCCATAAAACGCCCCTCCTGTATATGGAGGGTTGTTATAAATCGGAAATTTTTCGACAATTTGCCTGTAGCTGACTTGAACACTTGTCGAACCGGTCTCGGTATCGGTCAAGTAAAGACCGTCCTGTTCCGACGCATGAGAATTCAGTGGCAAATGGCCAATAGGCACACTTACGCCATATCCGCCTTGGGTTAGCTCTGTGCGTCTCAGGCATGGAGACGCCAAGGTTTTTCCATCGGGGGATATCATGTATATAGTTCCATCTAATTTTGTTTTGCCCCCAGTCAGAGGGTTAATCCGAACAGCATATGGTGTCCAGTCAGTAACATTCATCTCATTATA
>Ga0209417_1002981_pt1 | contig 24038 bp, 21 predicted proteins | sample RifGroF2_FD_184002 | JGI IMG/M metagenome (GOLD analysis project Ga0209417, IMG submission 184002) | Groundwater microbial communities from Rifle, Colorado, USA - Groundwater F2 (SPAdes) (version 2) | ecosystem: Environmental > Aquatic > Deep subsurface > Groundwater | place: Rifle, Colorado... | reverse complement strand
CTTGTGCAGCCGGATTCATCTTTTCCTCGGCGACCGCATAGCCGGAAACTCCAGCCAGCAAAACGACGCACGCCATTATTGTTTTTACTCCCATACATCCCCCTGATTGACGTTCGACATAAAGCAGCGACATGCTGCCCCATCCTGCTGTTACCCGAAAAACGCACTGCAATACTGCCGGGCAACTTCGGTTTCATCTTACGCAACACGATGTATATAAACAAGGAACAGCCCTGCCGCGGGCAGGGGTATGTGGTTTGAACGAAAGAGAAGCGACTACTTGAGGTCCACGCGCTCCACCCGATAGCCAAGCTTCGCCATCAGCGCGGGAAGTGAATTCTGGCCGAACATGTGCAGACTGCCGACAGCGGCAAAGACCCTTTTCCCGCTCTTGTGCAGCGCATCGATGCGCTTGGCCAGATTCGGATTCCGCCCATCGAGCAGCCGCTTCATCATCTCCCGTTCCGTATCGCTATTCATGCAATCACACCACTCGCCGTAGCGTGCCAGTTCGGCATGATCGGAATCCGCCCACACGTTGGCTATGCGCTTGAGCAGTGCCCCCGCGTGCCCGCTTTCTATATCGGTCAAACTGTCCTGAACGAAATCGAGCACTTCCTGCTCATTGCCCATCTTCAGCATCGCCAGTTGGGCCTCCGGCGTCTCCAGCGAGACCATATGCTTGCCCGCGCCATGCCCTATCCCCGCCAGCACCGCATCGATGGCATACGAAGCCTCCAACCCCTCGCTCCGCCCCGCCGTCACCGTCAGCATAGTGATCTGCATCTCGGGTGAAAACCCAGCGATCGAATCGTACGGCACACAGACTGCGGCAGCCTGCTTGCGCATACGCTGCTGCAAGGCGGCGGGCAACAGCGCACCGCCGGATGTCCCCATTCCCTTCAGCATACGGTTGCGGATATCCGCATCCATCAGATCGAGTTCCAGCGCCACCGTGTCGGTCGCGTTCAAAGCCTGCATCACCTTCGGGCCGGGAAACATCCACTCGAATCTCGCGATATGGATCGTCCCGTACAGATAAGAAGTGCGGCCGTCCCTGCTGATACGCCAGAGAAAGCCGTGGTCGCGCGCATCGCGCATCGCCACTTGCAGTTCCTCCGGCGTGGGCAAGACGGGAGCGGCAGGACAGGCAAGTTCGGCAGCAGTAAGAGTCTGGCTCAACGCCAGCAGCAAAAGGAATAGTCCGGAACGGATCGTAGTAATCATGGCGTCATCTCTGGGATTTTGCGCATCGTAGCAGCACTCACTCAGTGCTTCACCAGCCAGCTCTCGAAATCCCGGAGGGGCAAGGGGCGGGCGAACAAAAAACCCTGATAGCCCGGGCAGCCAAAGGACTGCAGGATATCGAACTGTTCCTGCGTCTCCACGCCCTCGGCGATCACCCGCAAGCCCAAGTTCTGCGCCATGCCGACGATGGTACGAACGATCACGACATCGTTCGATCCGCCGCCGATGTTGCGCACGAACTCCCTGTCGATCTTGAGCTGATCGATGGGAAGCCGGCGCAGATAGGAAAGCGAAGAATATCCGGTGCCGAAATCGTCCAGCGAGAAAGTGATCCCGGCAGAGGCGAGTCTGTCCATCTTGGCGATCGCCTCATCGAGACCCCGGATCATCGAAGTCTCGGTCAATTCGATCTTGAGCCGGCCGGGAGCGATGCCGGCCGCCCCGATGATCGCCAGCACAGTGTCTACGAAATCGGAGCGCATGAATGTCGGCGCCGAGATATTGACCGCCAGAATAAAATCGGCATTGGTCTTGCTCGATGCCCATTCGTTGAGTTGCGCGCATGCCTTTTCCAGCACCCAGAGGTCGATTTCCTCGATCACGCCCGATTCCTCGGCAAACGGAATGAAATCGGCAGGCGGCAACAGACCGCGCTGCGGATGCTGCCAGCGCAACAGCACCTCGGCCCCGGTACAAGCCCCGTTCGAAGCCACCTGGGCCTGGAAATACAGACAGAACTGGTCTTCCAGCAAGGCCAGGCGCAAGTCTTCCTTCATTCTCGAACGCTCCTCCAGCGCCAGCTGCATGGATGGATCGAACAGGCGCAAGGTGGCACGCCCGCTGTTCTTGGCCTGATAGAGCGCGACATCGGAATGCTTGAACAGATCTTCCATGCTGGTAGATTGCCCATGGAACAGGGAGACGCCGATACTCGCGGTGCCCCGATATTCATGGATACCTATCTGGTATGGCTGGTTCAGCTTGGCCAGCACCTTGGTTGCCACTGCTTCGGCGCGATCTAGCACGAACGCCTCGACATCGCCCAGATTCGCCACCATGACGACGAACTCGTCCCCGCCCAGTCTGGCAACCGTATCCTCCGACCTCACACAGGTCGCCAGACGACCACCGACCTCTATCAGCAACCTGTCACCTGTTTCATGTCCCTGGGTATCGTTCAGGTCCTTGAAATTGTCCAGATCGATGAACAACAACGCACCGTAGCTACCGCAACGCTCACTGGTTGCCATGGCCTGATGCAGCCTGTCCATCAACAGGCGCCGGTTGGGCAAAAGGGTGAGCGGATCGTAGTAGGCAAGCCGGTTGATCTCGGCTTCCGCCTGCTTGCGTTCGGTGATATCGCTAAAAATGCCAACATAATTGGTCACCTGGCCGGAGGCGTCCTTCACGGCAGTGATCGTCAGGTTCTTGGGATAGATCTCGCCGTTCTTGCGCATATCCCACAGCTCACCGTCCCAATGGCCCGTCGTATGCAGACTTCTCCACATCTCGTCATAGAAGGATGTTTCGTGCCGTCCAGACTTCAGCATGGACGGAGTCTTGCCGATCACTTCATCCGAAGAGTATCCGGTGATTTCACAGAACGCCCGGTTGACGCGAAGGATATGCGCGTTCGCGTCGGTGATGATGATGCCATCATGTGTTTCAAATGCGCTGGCGGCGATCCAGAGCTCCTGCTCCTTGCGGATACGCTCCGTCACATCCATGTTGATCGAACGCACACCCAGTATCTGGCCGGTCGCATCCCTCACATCTCCGCAAAGGTGCTCGATCCAGCGCACCTCCCCGTGACGCGTATTGATCCGTATCAGCAGAGTCTCGGGCTGACCATGCTCGTGCATCTGGTGCACATGCTTCTTCCATGTCTGACGATCATCGACATGGATCAGCTCGGTCATGAAGTTCGGCCTCGAATAGAAGTCTTCCTGCTGATAACCCGTGACCTTCAGACAGGAGGGCGAGACGTATTCGTAGGTACCATCCACCCGCCGCAGGTAGATGAATTCCTGCGCCAGGTCTGCGACAGCATGGATGACCTGCTGCTTGGTATTGATCTCCTGGCGCATGGCGACCAGCGTCGAGAGCATGAATCCGATGAACAGCCCCAGCAGGGATGGGATGACGAAATATTTGGGGGAAGGATCGGGAAGCAAAAGGAGTATCTGGAGCGTGGCGAAGGCCAGCACGACGCCCAAGCCGAACGTAGTAAACCTCAGATACGTGTCCCTGTGTTTGGACAGGAACGGCAACAACTCCATGAGAGCACTCCCCGAACCGATTCGAAACGAACCAAGTCAGAGCCCCACCCACCATTCTCTCCGGCACGGCCCTTTCTTCGCATTCTCCATCTATCGCAGTCCGATATCAACAAACCGCGACGAGAGATTGCGGCAAGGCCGACTTGTTTTCATTACTAATCGTCGGCTCCGCCGTTGCGGCGAGCATACAGGCTTTCCGGACACCCACTCAGTTGTCCGCCATGCTTTTATAGATAAAGTTGTGCAGATACGTCCGCTCTATCCCTTCTGGCTGATGGAACTCCAGACCGCTCAATACCGGCTTCCCGGCGCCTGAAGCTTCCGCCTCGTTGCCCACGTTGCGAATGGTGGCTGGCACCATGAGCAACTGCTCCACCCCGTCGATGGGCAGTCGGAAACTCACCTCGACTTTGTCGCCTACCGTACCGAACGCCGTGCGTGACTGGATGCGGGCGCCGGAAAGGCTCATATCCTCGATGGTGGCCGGCGTCGTCTGACCGGAATCCTTGAGACAGACCGAACACACCAGCTTGAGCTTGATGCGCAGCGCGGCGCGCATATTGACGGTGCTGATCTGGACGGGATAGGAAAGATGCAGATAGGGATAGGGTTGCAGGCAGACATTGACGACATCCGCGGTGAACTCGTATGTGCGCGTGCCGGAGAAGCCGCGCAGCAGAAAACTCTCGCCTTTCTTGATGAAGAGCAGTTTGTCGTCGCGCATCGGATGGGAGACCACCACACTCTTCTTGTGCAGATAGCCGATCAGCTTGACGTAGTGGCGCAACTTCTCGTGTGAAAAATCCTGCAACTGCACGACATCGCCGATGCCGAGCTTCACCGACTGCAGATCGCTCAGTTCCACATGCTTGCCAGACTGCACTGCATCATTCATCGAAGTTCCCGCTTAATCCGGATTACACCCTTGCGCGGCCTGTAGCGACCCGGAACAATGTGACGATCTACCCGCGCGGACAGGATTATTGCCGAATATCGGTCCGCAGGCACCCGATCTTTTTCACGTCTAATCGGCAATGAGTGAAATTGTCGCTTCCGCTGTAACCCTGTCGATATCCAGCCGCACTTCGCACGACTCGTCGAGCTCGCTTCCGGGCGTCGGATCATCGGCACAGCTGCAGCCGCCGATGACACCCTGATACAGCAACCCCAGCCTTGTCCGAATGACGCCCTCCGTGCCTGCGACTTCTTTCACTACCACAGTGATCGGCCCATCCGCCACGGCACTACTGTTCGACAACCCCTGCTGCAATGGCAACACTTCCGCGCCCAATTGCGCGACCTCCCGCTTGAGGACAAGCTCAAAATCAGGCGTTCCCCAGGCAAGCAATGTCTTTTCGAGTCGCGCCACTGTGGTAGCTATTGCTTGGCAAGGGCCTGCAGCACTGCCTTGAGCAACTGCCAGCATCGTGCGACTGATTCGATCTCCACCTTCTCGCCGGGGGCATGCGCGCCGCGGATGTCCGGGCCGAAGGAGATCATCTCCAATTGCGGATGGCTGGCAGCGAGCAGGCCGCACTCCAGTCCGGCATGGATCACCTGCAAGGAGGCCGGCTGACCGAACTGCGCGCTATAGACCTCCTGGCACAGCGCGAGCAGCCTGGATGACGGGTTCGGCGTCCAGCCCGGATAAGCGCCGTCCTTCCATGCGCGCAAGCCGTAACCCGCCGCGTGCGCGCACAGTTTGTCGGCCAGAGCATCGGCACGGCCGTCGTGCAGCGAGCGCACCTTGAAGGTGGCGCGGAACGCCCCCTGCACCAGATTCACCACGCCGAGGTTGTCTGAGGTATCCACCACGCCGGGAAAATCGTCGCTCATGCGCGAGACCCCGTTCGCGGCAACATCGAGAAAAGCGAGCAAACGGTCGCGTTCCGCCTGATGAACCGCTTTGCCCAGCGGCATCTCGTCCAGTTCGTACCTGAAGAACACATTCGCATCCGCCGCGGCAAAGCGCTGCCGCCATGCAGCCAGCCTGTGCTCTGCCCATTCATCCATCCCCGCCACCGCGGCCGCAGGCACAGCACAAACCGCGAACGCCTCGCGCGGGATAGCGTTGCGCGCCGTGCCGCCTTTCAGCTCGATCAAACGCATGTCCGTGTGTGCCGCCAGGTCGCGCAACGCTTCCGCCAGCAGCCTGATGGCGTTGCCGCGTCCGAGATGGATGTCGATACCGGAGTGGCCGCCGCGCAGGCCGGACACATCGAAGCGAAGGATGGCGAAATCGGGCGGCACCGTTTCCAGCGTGCAATCGTGCTGCAGCTCGACATCCACCCCGCCCGCGCAGCCGAGATAGAAATGCCCCCACTCCTCGGTATCCAGATTGACCAGCGTCTTGCCCTGCAAAGTGCCGGGCGCGAGACCGCGCGCGCCGTCCATGCCCGACTCCTCGTTCACGGTGAGCAGCACCTCCAGTGCCGGATGTGGCAGATCAGCTTCTTCCAGCGCGGCCAGCGCCAGCGCCACACCGATGCCGTTATCCGCCCCCAGCGTGGTGTTCTCGGCGATCACCCAGCCGTCGCGCACCACCGCATTGATCGCATCGCGCGCGAAGTCGTGCGGCGTCCCGGCGTTGGCCTGGCACACCATGTCGAGATGGCCTTGCAGGATGACCCCCGGCGCGGACTCGCAGCCGGGCGATGCCGGTTTCTTCAGGATGAGATTGCCTGCCGCATCGACCTCATGCGCGATGCCATGCGTATCCGCCCACTCGATCAGGTGCTGGCGCAGCGCGGCTTCCTGATAAGAAGCGCGCGGGATGGCGCACAGCGTGGCGAAGTGCGACCACACTGCGCGCGGGTGAAGTTGTTCCATCGGGGATGAGTGATCAGAAGACACGCGCGATCATCTACGCCAGCTATCCAACAGCTTGCCCGCTTCCTGTTTCAAGTTCTGTTTCTGCGAATCCACGGCGGCGTTCTTGCGTTTGTCCAGCTCGTTGCGTGCGCCATCCAGTTCGGCGCGCATCTTGTCGACCTGCGCTTTGCGTTCGGCCAGCTGTGATTGGTAGCGCGCTTCGAGCTCACCCTGGCGCGCAAGCAGGCGCTGCTTCTGTTCACCGATCCTGTCGTTGACAATGCTCTCGATGCGCTTGCGCGCCTCGTCCATCTTGGCTTGCAGGTAGCGGCCCATACCTTTGGCCAGCGCATCGGCCAGGTTGGTGGACAAGCTCAGGTCCAGATCGCTCCATGCGCCGCTCACCCGTGCATCCATGGTCACGGCGTTCAATCCGGCGACCGAGGCAGCCATCATCTCGCGCACCACGGCGGACTTGGCGCCGGTCTCGAAAGCGGTCGCACCGAAGCGGTTGGACAGGCGCATGTCGACTTTGTCTCCACGTAGTTCGGCGACGAATCCGGTGGCAGCCTGCGCCTTGGCGAAGGCCAGCGTCACGCTCTCACTGTTCACCAGCGACCGGCCGGCCACCGCGTAGTTGCCCACTTGCAGGTTCACGCGTTCGAGCGGCTCGGCGTTACGGTGGTCGATGACCAGTTCCGCCTTCACGCCGGAAACGCCCTGTTGCGGGAAGTCACCCTTGAGTGTCGCCACCAACGGACGACCGACCAGCGACTGATCGGTCGCCACATCGAGTATCTCGCCGGAAAGGCCCTTGCCGCCGGGCAAGGTGGACGTGATCGCCGCGCGGCGCAGCCAGAACGCCGGATAGGCCTTGGGACGACCGAAAGCGTAATCGTGCCCCTTGTGTATCTTCTTCGGCTTGGCCTTGGGCGCACCTTTGGCGGGAATGTATTCGCGCGCCTGGTTCATGTAACCGCGCGCCTGTTGCAGCTTGCCCAGCACATCCATACCGAACAGTGCACGCGACAGCGTGGCGGTATCCAGCGACGGCAGATGCATGCGCGACTGCAAGCCGCGCACATCCTCGCGGGCGACCTTTTCCAGATCGGCAAACGAGGTGCGCAGCGCGCCCATGTCGCCCGTCAGTTTGCTGCCCGCCTCACCCACCGGTTTGGACATGGCATCGAATTCGTCGCGGATGGATTGCAACTCCTTGACCGAGGCCTGCACCTGCGCCACGTCCTTGAAGTCCTTGAGCTGCACTTTGCCCAGCCGCGTACGCAATGCCTTGAAATCGTCGCCCTTGGGCAGGGCATCGATGCGCGCGCGCCACTGCTGTTCCGTCTCGTCCTGTGATTGTTTCAGCCCGGCGAGGTAAGCACTGCTCTTCAGGTCGCCGGTCTCTTTCAACTGGGCGGCAGGGTCTGCCCCCGCCGCGATGGCGGCCAGATCGCCCACCACGTTGCCGGAGAATTCCTGCTTCATCTGCGCCAGCATCTTGTCGGTGGCACTGGGGCCGTCGTCCGCCTGCTCCGGCTCGGGCGGCAGCACGTAGCCTGCACGCTGCCGCGCCGTGGCGATCTGCACATCTTCAATCACCGCCTCGTCGATCATGATCTTACCGCGCAGCAGGGCGTCCCACAGCATGCGGAAGCGCAACTCGCCGATCTGCACGCGGTTCTGCTGCGGTTGCTCCGGGTCGGTCATCTGCACATCGGCGATCAGCACCGAGGCGCCAAACACGCTAGTCTTCACGCGGCCGATATCCACCTCGGCACCGTTCCCCTGCGTGGCGGCATATTCGAGGCCACGGCGCAGGTGGGAATCGAAGAACAGCGAGAAATACAACACGACCAGACCGACGACGATGGCCATCGGGATGACCGCCTCGAAGCGGATAGCCCCCTGCTTCTTCACCGGCTTATCCATGGAACTTGTCATAGGTCGCGTACCATTTGAAAAATGAAGTGCTGCTCCACAACTTCCAGAACGGGCTGCTCTTGAAACGTTCCACCACTTTCACGCGGTAGGCCTCGATCAGACGTTTACTACCGAAGAACACCAGCGGCGCCAGCAGGATGCTCGCCACGCCCGCGCCCATCACCACGCTGTTGTAGAAACGGGTGAGCGGGACCAGCGGCATGTTGTACAGCGCGGTGAACAGCGATTGCAGGGAGGGTGTCTCAAGGATGGCCGAACCGACCACATGCGAGACCGGATCGAACAGCCAGGCGACCAGCGCGAAGAAGAACGCAGAGGTCAGCGCGGCGCCGATCTGGATACGGAACAGGAACATGCAAACGAACACCAGCAAGGCCTGCAAGGACAGCATCGGCGCGAAACCGAGGATCAGGCCGCAGGCCACACCCGCCGCGATCTGGTTGGTACCCGTATCGGAATTGAGCAAGCGCAGCAGGGAGAATAACTGCTTCAATATTAGAGTCATCGAACGACACTCCTGAATGATGCCGGCACGATTTCAATCGCCAGCGGGAAAATACCTTGTTAAACCGGCACCGCAGTACTCAAACGGGCGGGGAGCGCGTGCCCCCCGGCAAACCGGATCTAGCGATGCATCATGTTGAGTTGCTTGGCGATCACGTCGTGGTTCAGCCACAGCACGGGGCCGGCCGGGTTCGACGACTCATGGAACATCAGCGGCCCGGTGCCTTCCAGCACCAGCGAACTCAGCACATCGGTCACCAGCGCATCGCGGCTCTTGTGCATCTTGGTGATATCGTCCGAGGTGCCGATCATGATGTCGGCCAGTTCCGCCGAGTTCGGCATCGGCCAGGCTTCGAAATTGCGGAAACCTTTCATCACCGCACTGGCGTTATAGTCGTCGATCTTCTGCAACAGGCTCTCCAGCGTCTGTCCTTCCAGCAGCACATCGCGACAGGCCTGCCATTGCGTCTCGGCCCAGGCGCCGCCCTGCTCCTTTTTCAACGCCTTCAACAGCGGGAACAGCGAAAGCTCCACACCGACGAAGATGTCGGAGGAATTGGTGCGAATCTCGGGACAGTTGTAGACCGTAGCCTTGACGCCCTGCTTCCACGCGTCTTCGGCGACGTGCTCCAGGCGCATCTTCGCCTTGCCCTGTGTGTAGCTGGTGTAGGTCTGCCACTGGTAGCGATCGTCGATGAGGATCTCGGTACCGTGATAACCGTAGGCCGTGTAACGCACTTGCCCGCCGGTCTTCTCCAGACGTGCACGGATCGCCGCGCTGCCTTCGATCAGATGCTGGAATGTATTGGCCGTGACCTCGTCGAAGTTCATCAGGATCAATTTGCCCAGGTCGCTGTTAAGCAGCGCGCTGGAGGACATGAAACGCTCGCCGCGCCCCTTGTAGATGCGGTTGGCGATCGCCAGGAACACCTTCACCTTGGGAATGCCGCCCGCCATGGTGTGCGCGAAGAACGCGTTGGCGCCATCCGGGATCATCTTGTCCAGCTCGGCCATCACCTTCGCCACGGAATCCTTGAAGCGCTTTACGCCGACTTCACGGCATTTTTCAATATGTGCAAAATCAAGTTTATCGTCCTGCCAGCTCTTCAGCGTCATGTCGCCCAGCATGTCGGTCGGTGTCGGCGTGCCCGCGGGCGCGTCCAGATCGAAACCCGCCATCAGCGGCACGTTGATGATGCGGCCGCCCAGATTGGCTTCCGCCGCCGCCAGTTCCTCGGCGGTCAGGGCGCGCAACGCATTGTTCTCGTCACGGCGACCGACGGTGATACCCACGATAGTCATGCCCGCCTTGCGCGCCTCGTTGATCAGGCCGTTGGCGTAGCCGCGTCCGAACAGTTCGCCGAACAACACAAAGACATCGCCTTTGCGAAAGATGTTGGATTGCGGAACGTTTCTTAACGGTATCGGTGCTTTCATGAAGATGGATTCCTGTTGGGTGAATATTGCAAATCAGTCGGTTCGGGACTTCGAAACGGCGCAATTATAAAGAAGGATGCGGGGAATGAGCCAAAATACTATCGCGATTCCGTTAACTGGCAAGGCAATGCCCTGATCGCACAAGGGCGACAAATCGAAGCAATTGACATGAAAATGCGCGGTTCGGACGTCCGAGCCGCGCATTTTACAGGCAACTCCCCTCACGCCAACGGCCCGAAAGCCGCAGGCGCCTCGAAACTGCCGTCCGACCTTTCAGCCATGCATCACTCGGGTTCACCCTGCCACAGCATGTTGTAACCCAGCTCCTTGCTGTCAACACACAACTTGCCCAATGCCGCGAATTTCTCCCTGAACACGGTGTCGGCATGCGACTTCTCATGCTCCTCGAAGGAGCGCCAGTAGGTCACGATCGCGATGTGTTTCTCCGCCGCCCTGGAATCGCTCAGCGACCCTTCGTCCGACACGAAGCCGGAGAACTCGAAGACCTGGCCGGCGATGAAGCCGCCCTTGTCGCCGCCGTAGGTATCTTTCACCACATTGCACATCTCGGCCAGCGCCAGCTCGACATCCGCGAAATCCACACCGGGTTTGATGGTGGCCGTATTGAATAGCATCTTTGCCCCAAAGGGGATACTGACAGGTGAAAACATGATGGACCTCCTATTTGAACTGAACCGGATCATCACCGCTCGTCGAACGCAGCCTTTCCATGCTAAACGCATCATGGTGCAGACTCATATGAGGGTGGGCCACACAAAATCAAGAGCCTGCCGCCCCGAGCGGCTCACGCCGACTCCAGCAGAAATTGCAGCACCACCAGTTCATCCCGGCGCAACGCAGCCTGCGCTGAAGCGCGGCGGGCAACTGGCTGCGCCGGTGATGCGGGCGCAGTCAAACCCAGGTGATAGGCGAGCAGCAGCGCCGGATGAACATAGTATTTGCGGCACACGGCGCGCGTGTTGCCCAGGCGCGCCGCCACCGCGTCCAGCGCCATTAGGATGTTGTGTTCCGCCTCGACGCGACTGGCCGCCGCCCCCATCGTCCGCAACGCCAACGCAGCCACCATGGTGCCGCCCCAGGTACGAAAATCCTTGGCGGTGAAATCGTGGCCGCTGACCTCGCGCAGATAGTCGTTCACATCGTTCGACAGGATAGGCCTGCGCTTACCGTCATCGTCCAGATACTGGAATATCTCCTGCCCGTGCATATCCTGACTGCGCTGCACGATGCGCGCAAGGCGCGGATCGTCCACGGCCACCACATGTTCCACCCCGCTCTTGCCGCGAAAACTGAAGCGCAACAGCGCCCCTGTCACCTTCGCGTGTTTCCTGAGCATCGTCGTCAGCCCGTACGAGTGGTTCTCTTTGGCGTACTCGTCGTTGCCGACGCGGATCAGCGTCTTGTCCAGCAACCACACCACCGTGGCGAGCAATTGCCGGCGCGACTGGGACGCGGCGCGCAGATCGCGCTCCACCCGTTCGCGTAGCAGCGGCAATATCTCGCTGAATTCGAGCATGCGGCGAAACTTTGAACTGTCGCGGGCAGTGCGATACAGGGGGTGGTAACGATACTGCTTGCGACCGCGAGCGTCGCGGGCCGTCACCTGGATGTGCCCGTCCGGGTCGGGGCATATCCATACCTGCACCCACGCCGGTGGAATCGACAGGGCGTTGAAACGCTCGCGCATGGCAGGGTCGCTGATGCGCATCCCGCCTTCATCGCTGTAGCTCCAGCCGGTGCCGAAACGGCGCCGACTGATGCCGGCGAAACCGTCAGTCACATAGTGCAACCCGGCGCGGGTGGCCGTCTTGCAATATTCGCGGTGCTTCGATGTGCTCATGGCGCCCCGATCTTGATGCATTCGTATTCCGCGATCACCTGCGCCCCCAGCAACAGCAGCGTGGCCGCCAACTCCAGGCTGAGCAGCACGATGATAGCCGTGGTGAGCGAACCGTACACCACCCCCACCTGCGACAAAGTGCCGAGATACCAAGCCAGCACATTGCGGATGAACTCCCACAGCAAAGCCGCTGTGGCACCGCCGATCAAAGCATGATGCGCAGAGAGCCTGCCGAACGGCATGAAATAGTAGATTGCCGAGATCAGCAGGATCTCGGCGATGACGCCACCAAAGTAGATTAGCCAGTGCGCGAGCCTGCTCAGCGACCAACTGTGTCCAAGGATGACCAGACGTTCCCCGCCTATCGCCGTCAGGTCGATGATCAGAAAGGTACCCACGAACAGCGTGGCAGCGATGAAAAGGATATAGCCGAACGGCGACAGCATGGAGACGATGAAATGCCGTTTGCGCTTCACCACGCGATGCAGAAAAATCACCGAGATCGCACTCTCCAGCACCCTGAAGCCGAGCGAACTGAAAAACAGCAAAGTGACGAACATCACCCAGCCGATCACCTCGCTGTGATCGAGGAAAGCCTGCAACTCCACCACCAGCGCCCCGCCCTCGCCCGGCACCACATATTCGATCGCCCTGTCCACCGTTCCCAGCAGCACGTCGCGGTCCATCACCTGCGACAACGCGATCACCGTCAGGATGAGCAGCGGCAAGACGGAGAGCAGCGCGTAATACGCCACCGCTCCTGCCATCAATAATCCCTGATTCGCCTGGAACGATCTCAGCACACGCCAGGCAAAGGTGGCGGGATTGGTGAGCATATAAGTCGTTCTTGGATCGACCAGCTTCATGAGCGGCATCCTCGGCGCTGGCGGATAGCGCTAGTAGGGCGTATGCGGGTAGCCAAAACAGTACATCTTGCTCGGCGTCGTTCTGTCGTGATACGTGATCAGCACGCCATACGACGTGGCGACCCAGCGCTCGCTGCCCTCCGCCTTGTATTCAATACCCATTGCGGCTTTCACGTTCCCGATCAGTTTTTCGGGACTATCCTTGAACGTGGCACCGATAAAATCCACCCCCACCCCGACAAAGACATACTCGACCGGAGAGTTGAAGATGCTCTCATTCACCTTCCACCAGTTCGCGCCGCCTGCGCTGAATGCGGGTGCGCCGAAGTGGGTCAGCATATAGTCGTTGAAATAATCCGAACTCACCTGGTCCCGGCACACCAGTGCAGATCCGATCACGATGGGGAAATGGCTGGGTGCTGCGCTGGCCGGAGCGCAGGCGAAAAGAGCAAGCCAGATCGATCTTTGCAGTAGGGAAATCATGCGCAAAGATTGCACGATCAGGGGCCGGCTATCTGTGCGCAACGACACACATCGCTGTCCGCCGGGCAGGCCACAAAAGAAAATCGCCCTTGCGGGCGACAGGTGAATACCGAGAAACGGCCGCTATCAGGGGTTGCCGAACAATCCCGTAGCCGGTTGTTCAGTTGGCACGACCGGCTCGAATTCCGCCGCGAGCTTGAACGCCTGTTCGGCACCGGCGGAATCACCCTGTGCGACACGGGCGTTGCCGATCACGCGCCAGTTCGCGGCCTGCAGACGGCGGTCACCGCCGGCGAAGCTGATCGATTTGCGCGCCAGCGAGACCGCCTGTGCATACTGGCCCGAGGCAAGACGCAATTGCGCAAGCTCATGCCACAACCATGCATTGCGAGGTTCGATGCGCAGACCGCGCTCCAGCGACGCCCCTGCCGCGCCTCTATTGCCGGCCCCGGTGTCCATCCTTGCCCGGTCGAGCAGGGCGACCACGGCTGGATTGCCCGACCTGACCGGCTCGGGTTCGGTGACACCATCGCCAGTCGGCGAGGGTAATGGCTCCTGCGGTGCCGCATCAGGCAGCGTGGATGCTGCCGGTGCCTGCATGGGCGCACTGGCGCATCCCACAAGCAGCAACGCAAAAATAATGATCAGACTATATCGATTCATCAATTGAACAACCTCTGCAACCAGCTCTTCTCTGGCGTTTGATTCATTTCCGGCTTGGCCTCCGACTTCACATCTGTCGCAATGACCGGACTCTCGTCGGTCGGCAGTATAGTGGCGACATCCGCACAAGGCGTCGTTTCCGTCGGCGCGGTTCCTTTGATAAACGGTATCACTACGGCGGTACTGCATTCCCTGTCATAGACCAGACCGCTGACCGGATCGACATTCACCAATTCGACATCCTCGGGCATAGTGGGCAGCAAAGGTTCGGGCTCGATGTTCTTCATCATCTCGCCCCAGATCGTCATCGCACCCGAGGCACCGGTCAAGCCCGAAGGCTTGTTGTCATCGCGCCCTACCCACACCACCGCCACGCGGTCGCCGGTGTATCCGGCGAACCAACTGTCACGCAGGTCATCCGTGGTGCCGGTCTTGCCCGCCACATTCATCTCGGCCGGCAGCCAGTTGCCCAGCGACTGCGCGGTCCCTTCGCGCACCACCCCCTGCAAGGCGTTCGTCAGCAGATAGACCGGCGCCGCTGCGGCCACCGGATCGACGTTGAGCGGGTACCGCTGCAGCGGCCTGCCGTCCGCGGTGACAATCTCGCGGATGGCGCGCAAGGGCGTGCGGAAGCCGCCGTCGGCAAAAGTCTGGTACAGCTGCGCCACCTCCACCGGCGAAAGCTCGAAAGCGCCGAGCAGCGACGAGGCGAACGAAGGCGGCCGCCGTTCAATGCCGTACAGCGGCAGCTTGTCGAGGATGTTGTCCACACCGAGCTCTATCCCCAGCCGCGCGGTGGACACGTTATAGGAATGCGCCAGCGCGGTACGCAACTGCACATGGTCGTGGTACTTGTGATCGTAGTTCTGCGGCTTCCAGTCGCTGGTGCCCGCCTGTTTCAACACCAGCGCGCTGTCATCCAGCGGGGTGACCAGTGTGTAGCGGTCGGAGTGCTCGAGCGCGGTCAGAAACACGATGGGTTTGGCCAGCGAACCGATCGGGCGCAGCGCATCGACGGCGCGGTTGTATCCGGCATAGCGCGCCTCGCGCCCGCCCACCAGCGCGAGTATCTCGCCGTGCTGCGTGCTGCTGACCACCACCGCCCCTTCCAGCGTCCTGGCGGTCATCCTGCGCGCCTTCTCGATATCCGCCAGACGCTGCGACAAGGCCTGTTCGGCCTGGCGCTGCACGCGCGGATCCAGCGTGGTGAAGATGCGCAAGCCCTCGCTACGCAGATCCTCCTCACGATAATCGCGCTGCAACTGGCGGTGCACCAGTTGCAGGAAAGCCGGATAGGCCGAGGTGCCGGTTGGCGCGCGATGGATCACACCGAGCGGCTTCTGCCGCGCCTCGACGAACTGCGCCTGCGTGATGGCATCCAGGCGCACCATTTCCTGCAGCACGATGTTGCGCCGTTGCAGCACCAGCTCCGGATTCTTGCGCGGGTCGTACACCGTCGGCCCCTTGACCATGCCGACCAGGGTCGCGATCTCCTGCAACTCCAGCCGCTCGAGCGGACGGTCGAAATAGAAATGGCTGGCCAGACCGAAACCGTGGATGGCACGCGTCGCATCCTGCCCCAGGAAAATCTCGTTGAGATAGGTCTCGAGGATCTCGTCCTTGCCGTAGTGCATCTCCAGCAGCAGCGCCATCAGCACCTCGGTGCCCTTGCGTGTCAGCGTGCGTTCCGAAGTCAGGAAGAAGTTCTTCACCAGTTGCTGTGTCAGCGTGCTGCCGCCCTCGATGCGCTGCCCGCTGAGTGTCTTGTACAGCGCGCGCGCGATACCGCGCGGATCGATTCCCCAGTGCGAATAGTATTTGCGGTCCTCGATCGAGACCAGCGCGTCAATCAGCGGCTTGGGCACCTGCTCCAGTTTCAGCAAGGCCCGGTCTTCGTTGTGACCGGGATAGATACCGCCGATCAGGGGCGGCTCGATACGCAGCAAGGGCAGATCGACATCCGCGCTGCCGCGGTCCTGCAACAGCGACACCCGGCCCTCGGCGAATTCGATGCGCAGATGCTGCGCCGCCTGCGGACCATCGCCAAACACGAAGTCACGGGTCGTGAACTCAAGCCCGTTCAGCGTGTATTTGTAGGTCGCCGCCGCTTCCGGCTCGGGATCCTCGTGGTAACCGACGGTCTTCAATTCTTCCACCAATTGCGCGGGTGTCAGTTTCAATCCCGGATACACCTCCAGCGCGCGGCCGTACACACGCGCCGGCAGCGCGAACTTGCGGCCTTCGAACGCCTCGCGGATGGTGATGTCGAGATAGAGGATGTAACCGGAAAGTCCCAGCAGAAGAACCAGTACGGTCAGGCGTATCGCCCTGGCATGGGATCTGAAGTTGATATTAAAGGGAAATCTGTTCCAGGGCAGAGAAGGAAACTTCATTGTTTACACCTGCAAGAAAGCGCTGATCGGCCCATTGTATATGGGCCGCAGCCCAACCGTCGAGGAACCCCTCCGGGCAGGATGTTTGCGGGCTTGTCTGTCTCCGGCGAGAGGTCGCGATCCTGCTGCGCGGTGCTCAATCCTTCGCCTGGATCAGGTTGGCCTTGGTCAGACTGGATTGTTTGATCTCTTTGCGTTTCTCGGCGAACTGGCCGTAGCTCATCTCGCCCCGGCTCAATTCCAGGATCAGCTTCTGGCCGAGCTTGAACGCTTCCACACTGATATCGTAATAGCTGTCGCGCGGCGGCGGGTTGGCATTGAAGCAGCGCTCGCGCTTGCTGCCCCATTTCACGATCACTTTGCGCTCGCCCGGGCTGGGGCGTTCTTCGATGGACATCAAGGTGAAGAAGTTGTCCTCCTTCCCGCTCAACGCCACTTTTTCTCTGATCGTCTTCAGTTCAGGATCGGTCTCAAGCGCCGACACGCAATTCGGCTGGACCGTGGCAAGCGAACCCGCCGGGCCATTCTGCAGTGCGGCCTGCCGGCATTCCCCCACGCCCTCCCTGCCGTCTTCCTCGCTGACCGTCTCGAACTTCACGTGACTGGAAAAAGCGCCGATCACAGATCCCACCAGCGGTATCGCCCCGGCCACCGGCACCTTGCGCACGAACTCCATCTTCACGAAATGGTTCTCGCCGCCGCGCGCCTCGAATCTCAGATCACGGTCGCTGGGTGCCGCCTGTGAAGACAGGATGTGGTTACCCGGCTTAATCTGCATGTAATAAAAAGTCTCATCGGGCAAGTTGCCCAGCAACTGTCCATCCAGCCACACCGCGCCGACCTGGCGCTTACCCATCAGCATGCTATCGCGATAGATATACACCCCCGCCATATCCGACGGCGGCATCTGGAACTGCTTGCTGACCGCGTCCTCCGCCTCGGAGACCATAGGCTCGGCATTGGCGGCCGCGGGTAGAACAAACGTCACAAACAACAACAGATTGACCAGCAACTTGCTCATATCGGCTCCCATGCGTATCCGGCAGAAAAAATCTGGGGTGCAAGGTAGCAGCTTCGGCAGCGTTGTTCAACCCGCACCGGGTAGTGAGACCGTGCCAAAAAACGTATATTTCCGCCGCGCGTCATGTGAGAATCACGCTCGCGAATCCAAGCAAGGGATCAAACCATGTCCAACCTCATCGAAGTCAATGACCTGCACTTCTCCTACGGCCCGCTCAAGGTGCTCAAGGGTATCGATCTGACCATCCCGCAGGGCAAGATCGTCGGCATCATGGGGCCCAGCGGATGCGGGAAATCCACCCTGCTGAAACACTTCGGCGGGCAATTGCACCCATTGAAGGGCAGGGTGAAGTTCATGGGACAGGTCGTACACGAACTCAGCAACGACGAGTTGTACAAGATGCGCCTGAAGATGGGCATGATGTTCCAGGTCAGCGGCCTGTTCACCGACCTGTCGGTCTACGACAATCTGGCCTTCCCCCTGCGCGAGAACACCGATCTGCCGGAAGCGGTCATCCGCGATCTGGTACTGATGAAACTGAACGCTGTCGGCCTGCGCAACGCCCGCGACCTGATGCCGAGCGAGCTGTCGGGCGGCATGGAACGCCGCGTGGCGCTGGCGCGGGCGATCGCCACCGACCCCCCGCTGATCATCTACGACGAGCCCTTCGCCGGACTCGATCCCATCTCGCTCAAGACTATCGCCAACCTGATACGCACCCTAAACGCCGCGCTTGGGACCACCTCCATCGTGGTGACGTATGACCTGATGGCCTCGCTCGATGTCGTCGATTATCTGTATTTCATCCACAACGGCATGATCGCGGCGCAGGGTTCCGTGGAAGAGATGCGCAACTCGCAAGATCCCTTCGTCCACCAGTTCCTGAATGCCGAGCCGGACGGCCCGATCTCCTTCCAGTTCCCCAGCAAACCCTATAACGACGACTTGAACATCAGGGCTTGAGCCGTCGTCTCATTCGAACGGCATTGAGATGCCGAACCCGTAGCTGCGATGGCGGTGGTTGTAGTCCATCAGACTTTCGCCGTTGCCGCTGAAGAACTGCAGGTGGAAGTTCGCGTTCTGGATCAGCACACCGAGCAGGCGCGGTGCGGGCAGGGCCAGATCCAGTTGCAGCGAATGTATCCTAGAGATGGAGGACAACACACCCTGGCGGTAGTAGTAGCGCAGTTCCAGTTCGCCGCGCCCCATCTGTTCGATGATGTCCGGATTGTCATCCTCGGGGGAATCCCCGCCCAGTATCTGCCACCAGCGCGGCAACAGGGCAAGTTTGCCGTATTCGCCAAAGTCCCGTTCCATGCCGGGCTGGAAATAGAACCTGTTCCAGTTGCGCGACTTGGGCAGCGCCTGCCCGTTCGACTGATGCACCAGCCCGAAATTCAGAAAACTGGCGGTCACACCGGCCAGCGCCAACCCGTTCGGACGATATGAATAGATCAGCTCGGGCTCGTAATCGTTTTCCCGGAACGGCGAGGAATGCTCGCGATCATAAGCCTGCCAGAACGAGAGTTGCGTATAGCCGAACCACACGGCATGCCTGTTCTCCCCCATCAGATGGGCTTTCAGGCTGATCTGGAATTTGACTTCATTCTTATCCAGCGTGTAGGTATAGGGCACCTGGTTGTTCGGATTGGGGCTGTTCGGCGCGTTGTTGGGCTGGGAAGAATGGGAGTAGATCAGAAAGTAATTCTGCTTGTAGACGCGGATAGGCTCATCGGACGGCACCCACTCCTCGGCGATACCGCGATCGCGCGCGATCCTGAAAGACTTCGGGTGCTTCTTCGTCAGCAACTCCTGCGCCGTCTGGTTGTAGCAATCCAGCGTTTTTTCCGGCGGTTCCTTGTCATTCATATCCAGACAGGATTGCAGACTGCCCACGCCGGTGGCCGCATGGGCGATACCGCCCAGATACAGCAGCAGGGCGAACAACGTACAGCGGGTGAAGATTTTCATTTTCCTGTCCATTTGTGAGCGGTCTGAAGCATGCCGTAACCGGACGGTTGGCCCGACAATGAGCACACAGGGAGAGTGAGCGTTGCGGAGGCCGGCATCTGTGCGCAACAGCACATATCAACGCCCGCCGCCCACCCTGAATTTATTCCATAGCGTCCCTGGACGGCCTGAAAGCCCCGCCCCGTCTGCTATCATCGCGCCCATGCTCAATATCCAGAATCTGACCTACCTGCAAGGCGGCACCCCGCTACTCCAGAATGTGAATCTCCAGGCCTTCGCCGACCAGCGCATCGGTCTGGTCGGCAAGAACGGCTGCGGCAAATCCACGCTGTTCCGCCTGATACGCGGCGAGATCAAAGCGGACAGCGGCGAGGTCTCCCTGCAGTCCGGCAAGACCATCGCCTTCGTCGAACAGGAGATCGCCAACTCCGACCTGCCCGCGCTGGAATTCGTGCTCGACGGCGACGTGGAACTGCGCGTGCTGGAAAAGACGCTGGCGAAAGAGAACCATGACACCGCCTGGTTCGACGCGCAGCACCGCTACGAGGCCATCGACGGCTACGGCGCCAAGGCGCGCGCCGCGCAACTGCTCAACGGCCTGGGTTTCGCCAACGACACGCTGGAACGCAAAGTCGAGAGCTTCTCCGGCGGCTGGCGCATGCGTTTGAATCTGGCACGCGCGCTGATGCACCGCGCCGACCTGCTGCTGCTCGACGAACCCACCAACCACCTCGACCTCGAAGCCATCCTCTGGCTCGAACAATATCTGGCGCGCTATCCCGGCAGCATCCTGCTGGTCTCGCACGACCGCGAATTCCTCAACGCCTGCGTCAACCGCATCGCGCATGTGCACGACTGCACCATCGATACCTACAGCGGCGACTATGACGACTTCGAGCGCACCCGCGCCGAGCGCATCGCGCAGCAGAACCAGGCCTTCGAACGCCAGCAGGAAAAGATCGCGCACATGGAAGACTTCGTGCGCCGCTTCCGCGCCCAGGCCACCAAGGCCAAACAGGCGCAGAGCCGCATCAAGGCGCTGGACCGCATCCAGCGCATCGCTGCCGTGCACATCACCGACGGCCATTTCGAACTCGAGATCGAAGCGCCCGAGCGCAGCCCCGACCTGCTGCTGCGCGCAGAGAAGATGGGCTTCGCCTACGGCGACAAGACATTGTTCAGCAACATCGAACTGGTGCTGCGTGCCGGTGCGCGCATCGCCCTGCTCGGCCCCAACGGCGCGGGCAAATCCACGCTGATCAAACTGCTGGTTGGCGAACTGCAACCCACCACCGGCAAACTCGAATTCACCCCCGACATCCGCATCGGCTACTTCGCCCAGCACCAGCTGGAGAACCTTGACAGCGCCGCCACCCCGCTGCAACACATGGAACGGGTGGCGCCCAAGGAGACCACGCTCACACTGCGCAGCTTCCTCGGCCGCTTCGGTCTGGCCTCCGACAGCGAAGATCGTCCGGTCGCCACCTTCTCCGGCGGCGAGAAGAGCCGCCTCGCGCTGGCACTGCTGGCCTGGCAGAAGCCGCACCTGCTGCTGCTCGACGAACCCACCAACCACCTCGACCTCGACATGCGCGACGCGCTCACCATCGCGCTGGAGGAATACACCGGCGCCGTGGTGCTGGTATCGCACGACCGCAGCCTCATCCGCGCCGTGGCCGACGAACTGTGGCTGGTCGCCGACGGCGAAGCGAAACTGTTCGACGGCGACCTGGAAGACTACAAGAGCTGGATCGAGACCCGCCGCCCGCGCGAGACGGTGGCGCAGGCGGCGCAAGAGAAACCCAAAGCGCAGGCCGTCCCCAGACAGAACCGCAAAGCGTTGCAATCGAAGCAGAACAAACTGGAGACCGAATTGAACAAGGCGCAGACCGAACTGGCCGCCGTCAACCAGCAACTCGCCGATCCGGATACCTACACCAATCCCGACCGTGCCAAAGTCGAGAAACTGAATGCCGAGCATGCGCGGCTGCAGGCGAAAGTCGCGGAACTGGAAGAAGCTTGGCTGGAACTGGAGATGGCAAAGGAAGAAGCGAACTGAAACGGGAAATGTGCCCGTTTACCGCTGCCTTCAGATAAGAGTTAAAGATACCCCCCGGAAGTCCGATATAGATAACAACGGGAGGCGATCATGTTCAAGATATATCTCACAACAGACCCACAGACACGGCGCGGACTCTACGACAACGAAGTGAAATTCCTGGGTGTCTTCAGCTCATTGAGAGAGGCGGACGCAACGCTCGGCGAATTACTCAGCTTCTGCAGCATCCGCTCAGTGATCTAAGTCGGCCCAAGCCCGGCTTGTAAGTGATCTCGATCTCACGTCGAATAGCCAACCTTCAGGATAATTGCTCTACCGTCCCGGATCAGCCAAAAGACTTTTCCAGCACCTCGAACTGCAACCCCGCCACCTTGGGCAAGCCGAATCGCGGATCGGTCGCGGGAAACGGCCTGGTCTCGCCGGTGCGCCGGTAGCCGCACCGCTCGTACCATTCGATCAACTCGTGGCGCAGCGTGATCACCTGCATCTGCATACGCACGGCGCCCCACTCAGCGCGGGCAAAACGTTCCGCCTCGTCCATCAGACTGCGGCCCAGTCCCTGCCCCTGCAACACCGGTTTGATCACCAGCATGCCCAAGTACGCCGTCGCGTCATCCATCCGCTCCACATGCACCGAACCAACAAGCTCGCCCGAGCGCAGATACATTAGCAGCACCGAACCATCCCGCGCGACCAACTGCGCGATCTCCTCCGCATCGGTGCGCTGCCCGCCCAGCAGGTCCGCTTCGGTCGTCCAGCCCGCGCGGCTGGAATCGCCGCGATAGGCGGAATTGACCAGTGCGGCGATGACCTCCGCGTCGGCTGTGCCTGCGCGGCGGAAAGTGTCATTCATTTCGGGACCCGCTTCTCAAGTACCAGCTGTATCTCATCGGTCAATACCGGCACCTCAACCATGTCCAGCGATTGCGGATGTATCACCAGCAGGCTCTTGTACGATCTCCACATCAGCTCGACTTCATGGGAGGCTGTGTTGGAAAGGTGGTAGTTGTATACGCGTCTCGGGGTGGCGGTCTGACCGACTTCCAGGATCAAGCCCTGTTCCCTGTTCTTGTCCTTGCACGTCCTGCCCAGCAACTCCGCCTGGTATGCCCCGTTGGGCGAGACCGCATAGCCGATCCGTTCACTGCTGCAATCGACCATGAACCAAGCCAACGACCCGATGAACAGGTAGCCGATCACAAAGACCACCGCGACCTTCACCGCAACATCGAACCCCCGGCCTTGGCCATCCTTGGGCAGATCGTGGAATGAATCCTGTTGAACCTCTGCGCGCAGCTGATCCGTATCGCCGGACCCATATTGCTTCGCCAGTTCCTTGTACACGAAGGAGAGCGCGATGATCTCGATCGCCAGCCCGATAAAAGTGAAGAGAGACAGGATCGTTTCTTCCACAACCGATGCCTCTTCGCGCCACACCAGCCAGATCGCCATATCTGTAAGCCAGGGGAACAGACCGACGACAACGAAGATGCGCCATCCATTCCCGCGCGTCCTGATCCACGACCATCTCAGGCCGGCATTCCGGTCGATGGCTACAGCGGGAAAAGCCAGACTCAATCTGGCCAGCACATACAAGGCCGGTATCGATGCGATCTGCTTCACCCAAGCGCCAATATCCCCACCGCCGACATCTTTGGCAAGGTACCAAGTGATGCCTTCCAGTATCGACTCGACCGCGTAGATCACGACCACCCAGAGCAGGAATCGCAACTCCCGATACCCCGGCTTCGCCTTGAATGATCTGTATCTTTCGGCATCACCGACCAGTATCAGACGATGGCAAGTGACCGCGAGGAAAGAAAAACCCAGGCCGTAACCCAGCTGATACGGCAACCACATATATGACGGAATCTCAGCCGAATAATTGGCTCCGACAGCCCAGAACACAACCAGGACCAGCGTCGGGAGAGCAATGGCTCTGAGAAATTCCGCCTTGTTGCTCCAGGCGAAGTACAGCGAAGCCGCGATGATATTGAGGGAGGGTAGTTTGTAGTTCACTGGATTCTATTTTCCGGACGGGTCTCTGCGTTGTGGCGCCTTTTGAGCGCTATTGCGCTGTGCCATTCGTCTGCTGCCGCAAAACGCGTAACTCCCCCAGACAGAGATGGATGAACGCCAGCGCGACGTAAACAGGCGCGATCAGATTCAGCAGGGGCACGAACTGCAACAAGCCGGCCAGCGCGCCCAGCAGATACAGCTTCGGCGTGGCGCGCTCGATGACCAGCGTCATCTCTTCCGCACTCGCATGTTCGGCCAGCGCGTCGTAGCGGAACAACCGCTGGTTCAGATAGGCCATCAGGACGATGGGCAACACCAGCGCAAGGGGAGAGAACAGCCACAGCGGAAGGCTGACGACCCAGCCCGTGCAATACACCGCCACAGCGATCAGCGCATTCGCCAGATTGCCCGCCGCCGTCCCGCCCTGCCTGCGCTCCAGTTCCGGGTAATGTTTCCCGGCGACATGGTCGACCATGTCG
>Ga0209417_1002978_pt1 | contig 24069 bp, 26 predicted proteins | sample RifGroF2_FD_184002 | JGI IMG/M metagenome (GOLD analysis project Ga0209417, IMG submission 184002) | Groundwater microbial communities from Rifle, Colorado, USA - Groundwater F2 (SPAdes) (version 2) | ecosystem: Environmental > Aquatic > Deep subsurface > Groundwater | place: Rifle, Colorado... | reverse complement strand
ACCTCCTATGCGCGGCCTGCTGGCCGCTCCCGTCCGCCTTCGGCGTCCGTACATCGCAGAAATTATTCCCGCGCGCATAAATCTTTGCTGTTATTTAACTTCTTTTTCCTTGCTCCTCACTCTTGAAGATATATATACTTGAGCAGGAGTTGATTTATGAACCATATTGAAATTGATTCGTTTTCAACTTATATCCCCAGAAACAATCTGCCAACTAAAACTTCCTCCAGAGGAACCGAGAAGGAGTTCGTAGAGGCTTTCCGCAAAATCTACTTATCCCGCCAAAAGAAACATGGCATTTGCGGGAAAGAATTAGCTATATCCGGATTTGGGATAGCCGATTTAATCTATGCCAACGTTTCCCGCTCAAAACAGTCCCCGAAAGTTTCCGAAATAACTGCTTTTGAGATGAAGCTCAATAACTGGAAAAAAGCGATCAATCAGACTTATCGATATAGCTATTTCGCCGATAGGGCTATTGCCGTTGTTCCGCCTGGGTATTTCCCCACTGATAATAAGACTCTTAAAGCATTGAAAACAATGGGGATTGGGTTATGGATCTTCAATAAAGAAGCTTCAACGATTCACAAACTTATCACACCGAAGAAATCAAGAGCGCGGCTGCTTTCCGCCCGTGAAAAAGCCTGTGCGGCAATTACTTTACATCTTCAAGATTAATAGTTGAACGCCTAGCAAACAGGTATATACCCTCCGCCATTTCCGCCAAGTGCTCCGATCCATATTGAAGCTGGGTTACGGTCTTGCTTATCTTGGCGTAAACCGTCGCTGCATTATCAATCATTTTGAGCAATGCACGCAATCTGTCGGGCATTCCCAATGCGGAGAGTTTCCCGTTGAGGTTTTTAAGCGATTCCCACGTCTGCAAAACTTCGTGAGAAGTTTCTCCGGGGATTGAACCATCCGCTATAGGATAATGTGCATCTGTTGACAGCCCGTTCAATATCTGCGGCACTGTGTTGCGCAACTGGTCAAGTTCTGGAGCGGTTATTCGATTTAAAAGGGCATTACTTAAATAGCGAGGCAGCGGTCTTCTGCCACCTTTGGGTGGCTCAAAAGATGCCAATGAGAAGTTCCTCAGATTGGCAAACCAGCCAGTGGCTCCTGCGGTTCCGCCTGCCGATAACAGTAAAGGGGATAATATATCGGAATACCCATTAATCACCTTGAATCCGTTCAGGCTTAAGGAATAGTTGAGAACCATCCAGTTAGCTATTGTTACTGAACTAAAGAATTCGCCCGCATCCCCGCCATTTGTGGAGATTAAAAGATAAAAACCATCCGGGGGAGTCTCCAAGGCCGTAATCTCATTAAGAAATTCATCAAAGGCCGTACGGTCAGCCAACGCCTGATAGGAAACTGCCAGGGTGGCATAAACCGGACGTTTTTCCTTAAGATCCGCCGCAACCTCAGCGGTGTTACGAATGAAATTCTTTGAAATCACTGCTTCCCGAGAGTCAAAAGAACGGGAAATTAAAATATTGGGCCCTATTATTCCCGTGAGTTTCGTCTGACCCTGCTGAAACTTAATCACATTTGCGAGACATTCCCGCACTTTACTCTCACGCTCCAAAGTGCTCTTGTTATGACATTTGAAGTACGCCTCATAGTCTTCATCTAAATACCCCATTCGCCAATCCGCCTCATCTGCGTGCAGCGAAGCGTAGAATTGGGGATCAAAGAGAAGTTCCTTTCCAGGATATCCGGCAGAGTATGCCCCAAGCCTTTCTTTCAGGACATCAATCTTTGTATGGCGCGGGCTATAAATTACGCCATCGATAAAGTTTTTATCAAACCCAAGCTTAACCTTATCGGATTCCGCAAACCCCTGTTGCGCAAAAATCTTCATCTCAGCCTCCTATCCGCTTCATAAGCATTGCAATATTTCCCGGCCTCAGTGCCGGGATTTTGTTCAGCAGTTTATCGATCAGGTCGCAAAAATCATCGGAAAGGTCTTGCCGCACGCTTTTAAGCGACGCTGGCGGGACCCGGACTGCCCGGCTAACTGTTACGATAGGGTCCTCAAAGTCTTTTGCTAAAGGGTGGACTTTAGCCGCATACTCATATACAGTTAGCGCGGATGTATACAAATCCGCCCTGTAATCCAAAGAATCCCGAAAGCTTGGATTTGCCATTTCGGGAGCGAAGTAACGATATGTCGCCGGAGTCCATCCCTGTGTTAATGGCGTATCTACCCTGGAAAACGCTATTCCTAAATCCAAAAGCACAAAAGGCCGCGCCGCATTCCCTGTCTTTATGATATTGCACGGTTTAATATCCCGATGAATTATTCCATACTGCCAGAACTCTTTTATCGCTTCAAGCAAGGCTCTTAACAGAGTTTTTAATTCTTCTTCGCTGGGCTTCGGAGAGGTGGCATCACGCAAGAGATCCCATAAGTTCTTGCCCTCCAAAAACTCCTCGGAATACGCAATAAACTTTTTACCCTCAATATCTTTGCCACAAGGCGACAGAACTCCCAGCTTAACGATGCACTCAGACTTGCACTTTTTTAATATCTCGATCTCGCGCTCAACGCGCCTTATCAATTCATCTCGCATACGGACTGATTCCGCGTCTGCCAATGGGACTTCAGGGACATTGATTAACTTTAACGCCTGCAAGTTTCCATTGAGCTTGGCTTTATACACACCCTTAAATCCTCCCGAGGCGATAAATGAAAGCTCAGTTATTTCTGGGAAGGCTTTTTTAATTAATTCTTCTGTAGGCTTTTGAAATGTCATCATCTCTCCTTTCTAAAACCGTCCGGATAGCCTGAAAGATTTAGGTTTTCTCAAACAGTTAACCTTCTGATTTTAAAATATCCAACGACCAGAAAAAGACCAGCAATGAAATCTATTGATTGCCACATGTTTTTATTGAAGTGGATAGGGGCAATGGAATTGAATAGTATTCCTAAGAGAATAAAAACCGAAGCCCAAATATGGTTTCCCCGCAGCCATAACTGATAGGCGGTATATGCGCTTGTAATAGAAACAATCCATCTCAAAAGCTGATAAAACCCATAAGGCCAGGTGCCAAAGACTGCTACAAAAAGTAAAGCCGCAGAAGCTGCCAGTGATACCTGCCATATATTTGTTGGCTTCATAGGTATTTCTTGTCAATGCCGAAGGCTTTCATGATTCCCAAGGAAATCATGGCAAAGATAAAGTTTAAGAAATATTGCACAAAGCCGATTCCGAAAAACAAAAGAAGAATCCCGACGAATATTTTCCCTTGGGCGAAAGAGTGGTAGACAAAATACAAACCAATTGCTATGGCGTAGAATTGCACTAGGGCCATCATAACATGGGTCATCAAGTAAAAAGCGAACCCCATGCTTTTGTATTCCTTTACGGATAGTCCCTCGTCACCGGCTAACACGTTGCTAAGAAGGGCAAATTTGTGGCCAAAATAGGCATACACAAGAAGTTGCAAGTACTTAAAAAAAGATGGGTAAGGGAAATTCAGAATAGAAATAACAATGCCTATTATGACGAAGATTGTTATGCCTGCTACTAGAAAATTAAAGCCGATGTATATATAACCCAATGGGCCGAAGAGGAGCGATAAAACGCCTGCAATTGTGGGATTCTTTTGAGAAATGCTGTGATTCATATAGGCCATCGGTTACTTAATTTCATCTGTGCAATCCGGATTATCCAGCACCCTTTCTGGAACCCAGCCGCGCAGATCATCAGACTTAATCTTATATGCTTTGTGCCCTTCATAATAAAGCAGTATTTGCACTTCGGTGTCTTTTGGAATACTGCCGTTTACCAAGGCATAACTATCGGGAGCACTGCGGACCTCCGTGAATTCCTTAGTCTTTCTAATCTTTTTAAAACAACCAAGATACTGGCCAGTGACAATATAATTTATTTCCCCGTCAGTGGCATCGTATCTCTCTATCAACATTTGTTTATATTTCGGGGTAATCTGTGCCCCGGCTGATAGCTTGGTGAGCTTAATGTCCTCGCGTTGTTCGGCACTAATGGGATGTGTCGCAAATAACCAGTAGACTCCTCCCACCAAGGCCAATACAACTAAAAAAGCGGTAGCTAATCCGCTTTTGAGTTCTAGTTTATTATAGTGTTCTTCCGTTAACCAATACGACTGGAAGTCCTCCCTGTAAATTATCAGATCCTGTTCCCCGAAATGCGCCTGACATAGGGGCTCTTTTTTAAAATCAAAACCTAGGGCATCTGCGAAAAGATTCTTTTTCTCAGGGTTGAAGATCTTCTTAACATAAACGTCAAAATATTCTTTGCGCTTGTATTTCCAGCCAAAAATCGAGTGGTCAACATCAACAGCGTAGTAAATGTTCTCTCCGACTTTTATTCTGCTTTTCTGGCCGGTACTGTCTGTTATTTCCAAATCGTCGCAATATATGTCCACCCAAGTCTTCTTGGGTTGGGTGCGTTGGGCGAGATCATCAAAATAATCTCTTGCCCCGAGGGTATCGTCGTATGATTTACGTTGACGGCTGTCTGAAAGGATAGAGTAGATGAAATTGATTTCTTTCATCTTCTGCTCGGATGACTTTTTATTTTTGTTCCTGTCTGGATGGTGTTTAAGCGCTAAGCGCCTATAAGCGCTCTTGATTTCATCCGAAGTCGCGTCTTGGCTTACCTCGAAAAATTGATAATAGTTTTGTGAAACCATTTTATCCACCCAAAACAGTATATATTGTAAGCAGAGCAGGCAGCACAATCCCGACACCAAGGGAAATAAGTGTTTTAAGAGCCCAATGCATTTTTTTCTCTCCCGCCAGGATTTCCCGCAAATATGCAAGGAGATAGTAAATTATTATTGCAGCGATATAAATGCCAATAAGCTTGCCCCAGGCGGCATCTATGCTGTTCTGTTCCCTCACGCCATCTGAGGCGACAGAGGCACCCAGAAACTCGAACCAACGCACATTGCGAAAGAAAGTGACTATAGTATGCCCGGTAGCATAGACAAGATTAATCGCGACTTGTGAGTAAAATCCAAGTGGTATCCACAACCAAAGGTAGTGATACCATTTGATTTCAAGAAGTGTGCCGGTCTTTTCCTTATCCCATAAATGATAGGGATGATTTATCGTCCTCATTCCCAGCCTGACACAATAAAACCCAAAAGCGAAACTGCCCAGAATATTTAGGATGATGAAAACTATATAAAACGGTGATGAGAACGTCATATGCAACACAATCCCAAAAGTGCTATTCAGTTCTGTAAGTTGTTCCGGGTGGAATATCGCGACGGCTAATAAAAACAAAACAGCAGTGCCGAATACCGCCATTATCATGTTAATTGCATTTACTATGACTTTTTCGCTTGCGCTTACTTTTCTGGAAAGATAGCCGTAAAGGAACCCAAACACACCTGCAAAGAATACCACGATGAATAATCGAAGAGTGTTCAGTAAAAAACCGTCGCCCCAAAAGAGCTGAGTGGCTGAGAAGTTGGCGCCCATACCTAAGATGCCTTTCTCGTTAAGGCGCTCTATAAACTTAAGGATAGCGCTATTTAAAACCACTTCGGCAAGCAGCCAGGCAGACAATAGCCGCAACGCTTTCCCTGTTAGTGTCTGATTTTGAACCGCAGTGGGTTTCAATATGTTACTGGTATCCATATTTTTAGTCCATCAAATCATCAAGAGAAACATTTAAGGCATCCGCAATCTTTTTCACTGTAAGAATTGTTGGATTAGGAGTGGCTCCCGTCTCAATCTTTGCCACTGTATGAAAGGCCAAATTTGCTTTCTTTGATAAAATGTCCTGGGACATTTTATTCTTCTTCCGATATTTCTTTATATTCTCACCAATCTTTGACTTATGGGGTGTGGTCATTATCGTATAGTTTTACTATGCTAGTTATGATACCCATAATTTATAAAATTGGTAAAAAGTAGTCAATAGTTCCTTACGTTGATAGATAAAGTATAGCAGGTCAACGCGACAGCCTCCTGTCGCCTTAGAAAAGTCTGATTCCCCAATTTTGGCATAAATTGGGTGGGTAAATACGCCGTATCATAATTGGGCGGGGGCAACATAATAAGGCAGGCCAGGCCGGGTGCGGCGGCCATCCCGAGGCAAGACGCTACCGGCCTGGCCTTTCATTACGGTCTTTGCAGTTTCTGCTCCCCGCCGGTGGCTACAAATCAATCACAGAAAAGACCACCGCGGCGGACGCAGCAGCGGACGCCGGGGCGGTTTTTTATAAATACGGGGCCACCGGCATAAATGCCGTTCAACATTATCAGGAACAGGCCCGCGCCGCGAGCGGATTCAGCAGAATACGCTGGCGAGCGCGGGCAAAATCTGTATATAATAAATTCAGTTCTTTGCAGTGCGCGCGGGAATAATTTCTGCGATGTACGGACGCCGAAGGCGGACGGGAGCGGCCAGCAGGCCGCGCATAGGAGGTGGCAATAAGATGCCGCCTACCTTGGGAGCAAGTGCGAAGGCGCGCAGTGCCGAGCCTTGCGAACCCACTTCTCGCGGCAAGGAGCAGTGCGGGGCCGCGCTTCGTGGCCACGCCTGCGACGACATCTCGCGGATAAGATCGGTCTACCGCTTCCAAAAGACGACAGGGAGCGGTAGTTATAGGGTTTCAGCGGGGTGTGAGGCGAAGTATCGTCGAACTTCGACTCTGAGACTCCGAAGTTTTTCACTTTTAAAAAATTCTGCCGAAAAAAAATTCTTTTCCGCGCGCGCAGAATTAAAATTAAGTAGTAATTCCCAAGGTTTTTTGAACTCGACGGAAAGCCGCCGCCTCCCGCTGTACCGCGGCGAAGGCTTTCCCAAAACGCCGCCGCTCACTCCCGAAGAGGAAAAATATTTTATCCGCCCGGTCCGCTGAAGAACCTAAGGAGAGAAGCCAATGAAAACTAAGCTCGTGCTGTGCCTGCTTTTACAGTCCGCCATACTGCAGCCGGCCGCGGCCGCGGATAAGCCCGGCTGCAAGGGGGATTCGCTCTTTACCCGGATGCCGGAAACTTTCGTAAAGGACTGCCTGGAAAGCGATTTCGACACGCAGCCTTTCCATTGCGCGCCCGGCAGACCGGCAACTATCGAAGGCCGCTACCTGATGACACGCTACGAGGCTGAAAAAGGCGCCGTCGCCGCTACGCCGGTGCAGGTGCTGCGCAACCATAAGCAGGCCGCCGGGGTGGGGCCGCTGGTGCCCGTTACTTCCAACCGCGGCGAGCCCGGCCGCGCTAAGAACCGCCGGGTGGAACTGGTGGAACAGTAGCGCCGGCAGAAAATGTTTGCCACCCGGCGCATATTGTCGCATAATATACCAACGAAACAGCCTGCGGCGCTGTTTAAAACGGATCAAAGTACTTCAACGGGAGCGCATATGAAAAAGACCGGAAAGCTGATCGGTGCGGGCATAGGCCTGGCGGCAATAACAGCCGCGGGCGCATATTTTCTTTACGGGGAAAAGAACGCCAAGAACCGCGAAAGGGTTTTTGGCTGGGCCCTGAAGATGAAGGGCGAGGTTTTAGAAAAGATGGAAGCTATGAAGACCATAGACAGGGACACCTACCTTAGGATGGTGGACAAGATAGCCGAGCGCTATGCCAAGCTGGAAACCATCAGCGCCTCCGAACTGCGGCACCTGACGGTGGAGCTTAAGAACGCCTGGGCGCACATAGATAAGAAACTGTAAGCGCCGCTCGCTAAAGCCTGCCGCCCGCATAAAACCCGGAGGTTGACCAAATACCTGTTCAGCCCGGACCCTTAATTGCGAAAATATTTGCATGTTAGGGGATAAAGATAATACCAGGCCGTCAGCCGGGCGCAAGGCGCCGTGCCTGCTTGCGTTGTTTTTTCTGCTGCTCGCGCCCGCCGCTCCCGGCTACCCGGCGTTCGGCGTTAGCACCGGCCCCGGCGTAGAGCTTGAGGCCATGGAAAGGCTGACGCCCGACCTGGCCGCCCCGCCCGTCACTTTCACCATCCGGCAGAACTTCGCGCAGGAGGACCTGTTCTCCGGCGAGGCGCAGGACGAGCTGGCCGGCGTAAAGGCCTGGCAGATCCAGATCTTCGACACGAACGGCCGCAAGGTAAGCTTCATCCAGGGCCGGAACAGGCCGCCTTCTGCGCCTATTTCCTGGGGGGCCGTTTCCAGCGGCGGCGAGCCGCTGCCCGACGGATTCTACAGCTCCAGGCTGGCCTGGACCGGCGCCGATGGAAAGGTGCGCACGGCCCCGAAAACTACCGTAAGCCTCCTTACCCCGACGGAGCTCAGGCGCTTCTCCGCCAGGAAGCTGCGCGTGCTCTATACCGACGAAGGGCTGGTGGTCAGCATCGAGGAGGCCATGATCTTCAAGCCCGGGGGGAGCGGGATCCAGGCTTCGGCGCTGCCCGCCCTTCAGGATATCGCTCTCTTCCTGAAGTCCTGCGCCGCCAACAAGGTGACCATCAAAGGCTATACCGATTCCAGCGGGTCCATGGACCTGAACCTGGCCTTGTCCCGCCGCAGGGCCGCCGTGGTCTGCCGCTACCTGCTCGATTCCGGTATCGCCGCGGGCCGCCTGGCCTTCAAGGGCATGGGCCCCGGCAACCCCGTCGCGTCCAACGCTACGGAAGAGGGCCGGGCCATGAACCGAAGGGTTGAGGTAGTAGTTTTAAGAGCCGAAAGCTGACCGGCCGCGCCTATGCCTTAAATGCCCTGAGCGGTCAAAGCGCGTTGATTTGTAAAAAGTTTTTTTGCTACAGTTTGAACGTGCGGGGAACCAAGCCCCGCGCTACCATGGACAAGGCTATCCTCTAATTCGGTCCGCAGTTCACCCGCCGGCAAGCCCGGCCTTCAATAAATATTTTTTTACCACCCGGAGGTACACCTATGGGTAAGGTCCTGATAGAGGCTGAAAGCCTCGCGTTTTCATATCCCGCCGGTACGGAACAGGTATTTTCTGGCGCGTCGTTCCGCGTTTATGCCGGAGACAAGGCGGCCCTGCTGGGCGACAACGGTTCGGGCAAGAGCACGCTGCTGCGGCTGCTGGCTGGCGGGTTGGAGCCCGGCGACGGGCGGCTGGCCAACCGGAAGGCTTCGGTGTTCCTGCTCAGGCAGGAGGACTGCGCCTGCGGCGGCGCCGGCGCCCTGGCCTGGCTGGCGGGGGAAGCCTCGGACCTGGGCGCGGTATTCCTGCGCCTGGAGAAAGCGGAGCTTGCCGGGGACGAAGCCGGGACCGCCGGCGCGGCCGAAGAATTAACGGCGGCGGGCGGCTGGGAACTTGCCGCGCGCATAACGGCCGGCGCGGCCGCCCTGGGTTTCTCAACCGTCGACCTGAAACGCCCGGTGGAGAGCTTTTCCGGAGGGGAGCGGAAGATGCTGGCCCTGATGGCCGGTTTCCTGCGCGGCCCGGACCTGTACCTGCTCGACGAGCCCACCAATTACCTGGACGCCGCGGCCATGGGCCGGCTGGCGGCCGCGCTGCGCGCGTTCAAGGGGGCTTTTGTGGTGGTTTCCCACGACAGGGCCTTCATGGACGCCTGCGTAAGCAAGGTGTTCGAGCTCAAGCGCAGTTCCTTCGGGGTTTACAGCGGCGACTATTCCTCCTACGCGCGGCAGAAAGAGGCCGAGTTCACCCTGGCTGAAAAGAAAAAGGAAAAAATAGAGGGGGAAATAGAAAGCCTCAAGGAGATAGAGCGCAATTACCGGGCCTGGGGCGCGGCCAAGGAAAAAGAGAAGATAGGCGCGGCCGACAAGGGCTTTATCGGGGCGCGCGCCGCCCGGTTGCAGAAAAAAGCCGCCCGCGCCGCCGACCGGACGCGGGCCAAGATAGAAGAGCTGGAGCTGGAGAAGCCTTTTGTGGAGAAGACGCGGCATGTGCTGCTGCCGCCGGCGGCCGGAGCCTTCCTTACGGTCTCGGGTCTGGCAAAAAGCCTGGGCGGCAAGGTGCTGTTCTCGGACCTGTCCTTCTACCTGAAGTCCGGCGAGCGGCTGTGCCTGGAAGGCGGCAACGGCGCCGGCAAAAGCACGCTGATGCGCGTCCTGGCGGGTGAACTGGCTCCGGACGCCGGCGCGGTAAGGCAAAGCGGCGCCGCCAGCGTGTTCTACATGCCGCAGTTCCGCGCGCCGGCGCAGCCGGGCGCCAAGGGCGCGGACTATTTTCCCGGCGCCGCGCTGCAGTCTGCCTGCACCATGCTGGACCACCTCGGCGCCAAGGGGGAGCTGATGTTCACTCCCCTGGAGCGGCTGAGCGAAGGGCAGCGGCGCAAGGTGGAACTGGCGCGGTTCCTGGTCTACGGCGCGGATATAGCGCTGCTCGACGAGCCCACCACGCACCAGGATATAAGGAGCGTGCGGGTGCTGGAGGAGGCGCTGGCGGAGTACGGCGGGATATTGGTGCTGATCTCCCACGACGCGCAGTTCCGCGGGAAACTGCCCGGAAGGATACTGAAAATGTGAAGAGGGACCGGCGAGCCTTCAGGCGTTCTCTGAAGCGCGTCTGGCGGCCGCAGCGGCGCCGGCTATGCACAAGGTGCCGGCCGCCAGGAACAGCCAGTCGCGCGGCAGCATCACGGCGTAGGCGCCCCAGAAGACTATCGAAACTATCATGGCCAGCGGGCTCTTGAGGTTGTTCATCACCGCCAGCACTCCGGGCTTAACTTTTACGGCGCCGGAGTTCCACAGGAAGAAGCCCGCGCCCGAAGCGATAAGGCCCAGGTAGAGCAGCGCCGCCCAGCGCTGCGGGCTGTAGCCGGCCAGTTCGCCCCAGTTGGAACCGAAAGCCGCCCACACGGCGGAGACCAGCACGCCGCCCAGGTAAAGCCAGCCGAAAACGGCGGCGTCGTTCTCCGCCGGGTTGCGGCGGCGCCAGTCCTTGTAGGCCACCTGCCCCCAGGCGAAAGCCGCGTTGGACACCTGCATCACCGCGAAGGCCGTCCAGAAAGTGCGGCGGTCCGCGGCCCAGCGCTCCACCAGCGCGGCGCCCAGGATGGCAACCGCCGCCGCGGCGTAAAGCCCGGTCGGCAACCGCCCGCTGCGGCGCGAATGCAGCAGCGCCACGTAAAGCGGTGTCAGCACCGTGAACAAAGCCACCTGGTAGGCCTGCAGCGCCACAAAGCAGTAGTTGAGCGCCACATACATCAGGCCGAACTGCACCGCCCCTATGCCCATCAAAGCCGGCACTCCGGAGCGGCCGCAGCGCGGCAGGCGCAACCAGGGCAGCAGCGCCAGCAGGGCCAGCGCCAGCCGTATAAAAGTGATCAGCACCGGGTCGGCGCCGGCTATCCATTGCTTGTTTATCCCGAAGGAGAAAGCCCACAGCCAGGAGACCAGTATCAGGCGCGTCATAGTCTAATTGTATAATTTCCGAGGGGCGGCCTAGTTCAGTCCCAGTTCGCTGATATCCGTGTTCAGTTCTTCTTCGAGGGTCTTTGCCTTCTTTACCGGGATACAGGGTTCTTTTTTTGCTTCTTCAGAGGCAAATTTCACCGAGGCTTCCGCCACTTCGAGTTTGACCTGCCGCCATTTAGCCGCGCAGTCTTCGTCGCAGGCGTCTTCGCTGCAGCATTCCGCGGCTTTTGCGGCGGCCTCTTTTCCTTTGGCCAGCAAGGACCTGGTCTTGGCGTTCAGCTCCGCCTCTTCTTCAAGACATTCTCTTAAAGCCTCGCAGTTCAGCAGCCCGTTCTCTTGCGGGGTGGTGCCTTCCGGGCCGGGGGCGTATTTGACCTTTTTGCAGCCGCGTTGTGGCGGAGCGAACCTTATAATGCGGGCAGGCGCGGTGGACTCTTCTATCTCCTGCACGCAAAAGCAGCGGTTCTGCTCCGGGAGCTGCAGCGCTTTCCTCCTGCCGCCTTCCGCGGCGAACCCTATACCGCCGGCGGTTAAAAGGATCGCCGCTGATAAAATGAAGCGCATGCAGCCTCCGGTACTTTCTGAGAATCAAGTCATCCTAATTATAAAGCATTAGCGCCCCGCGCGCTACTGAATTTGGTGAGTTTGGGGTCAGACCCCGGGTCTGACCCCGGACCCCGCTGGGCCCATTGGCCCGGATAATGTACCCCCGGGACCCTTACGGCCCGCGCCGCCGGCTGGTATCCTTTATATATGCGAACACCTAATAAAGTTTTCATCGCCCTCGCCTTATTGTTCTCAGCCTCCGCTTCGTTCGCTCTCGATTTCAACAAAGACCCCATGGCCGGCTTTAAAGCCGCCATGGAAAATAACGGGAATGAAGCCCCGGCCGCTTCCGACCCGGCGGCGGACAGGGCCGCCCTGCCCGAATGGACGGTGATGGTCTTTATAAACGGCAAGAACGACCTGGCCAATTTCGGCGACAGCGACGTGAACGAGATGGAGGTCGTAGGTTCTACGGCGAAAATGAACGTGGTCGTAGAGCTGGGCATGCTCAAGAAGGGCGTAAAGCGCTACTTCGTCACCAAGGACAAGAACGAGTTCGATCTCTCCTCGCCCGTGGTGCAGGACCTGGGCTCGCCCGACATGGGCGACTGGAAACATCTTGTGGATTTCGCAAACTGGGCGAAGGCCGCCTATCCCGCCAAACGCTATATGCTGGTGATCTGGAACCACGGCTCCGGCTGGGTGTCCACCAAGGGCATTTCCTACGACGACGAGACCCGCAACCATATCTCCACCCCGGAACTGGGCCTGGCCATGAAAGCCATAGGGAAAGTGGACATCCTTTCCATGGACGCCTGCCTGATGCAGATGGCCGAAGTGGCCTACGAGGTAAAGGATTTCGCGGAGATCATCCTGGCCTCGGAAGAAACCGTGCCGGGCCGCGGCTACCCGTACCACCTGGTGCTCAAAGATATAAACGCCCTGGCCGCCAAACCCACCGAGGCCGTTGCCGGCAAAGTAGTGGGAACCTTCAATAGCTATTATTCCGGGTTTAACGCTAAGGCCACCCACTCGGCCCTGCGCACCGCGGCCCTGCCGCAGCTGGCGGCGCTGCTCGACGACTGGGCCGCCGCCGCCCTGGCCTACCCGGACAAGGCCAAGCTGCGCGCCGCCGCCAACGAGACGGCCTGCTATTATGTGGACGAGTATAAAGACCTGGCGGACCTGATGGGCAAGGTTTCCAAACTTACCGCCGATCCCCTGCTGACCGCGAAAGGCGACGCGGTGGTCGCCCACATACGCGGCCAGCTTATTTCGGCCAACGCCGCTACCCCGGCTATGGGCGGCGGCTCCAACGGCGTCTCCATCTACGTTTCCCGCGACGGGGCCAGCGCACGCTACAAAGCCCTGGCTTTCTCCGCCGTAACGCGCTGGGACGAATTCCTGGCGACGCTGCCGCGCTACTACCCGCCCACGCCGCCCGACCCCTTCGACCCCTTCAACCCGGATGACCTGATAGTGATCCACTGAACCAGACGAACGCCGTTCCTGATTTTTCTTTTCCGCCGCCCTCGCGGGAAAGCGTGAAAAAATTTATATATACTTGAAGCGATACAAAAGCCAAAAGGGGACTACCATGCCTGTAAGCCAATTAGCCGGGAAAACATTGCCGAAGGAAAAACTTACTGACATTTCCAAACTGCTGGCGGCTTATTATAAGGAAATTCCGGACCCCGCCGTGCCCGAGCAGCGCATCTCTTTCGGAACCTCCGGCCACCGCGGCAATTCGCTGCTGCGCTCCTTCAACGAACGCCATATCCTGGCCGTCACCCAGGCCATCTGCCAGTACCGCAAAAGCGCCGGCGTGGACGGTCCGCTGTTCATCGGCATGGATACCCACGCCCTGTCCGTCCCCGCCTTCGAAACCGCGCTGGAAGTGCTGGCCGGCAACGGCGTTACCGTGATGATAGACGCCGACAACGGCTACACGCCCACGCCCGCGCTTTCCCGCGCCATCCTGGCCTATAACGCCGGCCGCAAAACGGGGCTCGCTGACGGCATCCTGCTCACGCCCTCGCACAACCCGCCCACCGACGGCGGCTTCAAGTATAACCCGACCAGCGGAGGCCCCGCCGGTCCCGAAATAACCGGCCCGGTCCAGAAACTGGCCAACGATATCCTGGAAAGCGGCCTGCACGACGTAAAGCGCCTGCAGCTGGCCGCCGCGCTGAAGGCGCATACTACCCGGCGCTACGACTATACCGGAGAATACGTCCGGGGACTTGCCGGCGTAATCAACCTGGACGCCATCCGCGCCGCGGGCGTGAAGATGGGCGCGGACCCGCTGGGCGGCGCCGGCGTAAAATACTGGGGCCGGATAGCCGAGCTGTACAAACTGGACCTCACCGTGGTCAGCGACACCGTGGATAAATCCTTCTCCTTCATGACCGCCGACTGGGACGGCAAGATCCGCATGGACCCCTCGTCGGCGTTCGCCATGCAGCGCCTGATAGGCATGAAGGACCGCTTCGACATAGCCTTCGGCTGCGACACCGACTATGACCGCCACGGTATCGTCACTCCCGCCGGCCTGCTGCCGCCCAACCATTACCTGGCCGCCGCCATCCATTACCTGTTCCAGAACCGGCCCGGCTGGCGCGCCGACGCCGCCATCGGCAAGACGGTAGTTTCAAGCTCCATGATAGACCGCGTGGCCGCGGGCCTGGGGCGGCGTATGAGCGAGGTGCCGGTAGGCTTCAAGTGGTTCGTAGACGGCCTGCTGGACGGCGGCTTCGGTTTTGGCGGCGAGGAAAGCGCAGGCGCCTCCTTCCTGCGCTTCGACGGCGGGCCCTGGAGCACGGACAAGGACGGCCTGATCCTGGCCCTGCTTGCGGCCGAGATCACCGCCGCCGGCAAGGACCCCGCGCAGGTTTATAAACAGCTTACAGAAAAGTACGGCGTGTTCCATTACCGCCGGCAGGACGCGCCCGCCACCGCGGCGCTGAAGAAAACCCTCAAGACGCTGACGCCGGACCAGGTCACGGCCAAAGAGATGGCTGGGGAGAAGATAGAGAAGGTTCTCACGCGCGCCCCGGCCAATAACGAGCCGATAGGCGGCGCCAAGGTGATAACCGCCGGCGGCTGGTTCGCCGCGCGCCCCTCGGGGACCGAGGACGTCTACAAGATCTACGCCGAAAGCTTCCGCTCCGAGGAGCACCTGGCCCGGATCTTTAAAGAAGCCGAAGCGATGATCTCCGGGCTTTCGGCCCGGTAAGCCGGATAGTGCGCCCGGTATACTTATGGCGGAAAATACTGAGCCCGCTGCGCGTTCCCGCAAGCTGCGGGCGGACATCTTGATGGCGCTGTTGCTGCTGGCGCTGTTGGCCTTCGCCGTTTACCAGGCCGCCAACTATAAGAACTGGGCGCAGGAAAAAGGGGCCGAAAGGCGCGCCGCGGCCGCGGCAGGCGAAAAAAAGTAAATATTCTCTGCGTAGAGGAATACGCGTGGCGGGCTAAGATAAGTATACTGTCCCCATAACTCCTATGTCGCCTGAAGAACTTGTGGAAAGATATTCGGATATGGCCTACGCGCTGGCGCTGCGCCTTACCGGGAACGCCGCCGAGGCCGAGGACCTGGCGGAGGAGGCCCTGATAAAGGCCCTAAAAGGCCTGCCTGGTTTCCGCGGCGGCTCCGACGCCGGGGTCTGGGTGTACAAGATAGTGATGAACAGCTGGAAGAACCAGCTGCGCTCCCCGCGCCTGGCTTTCTGGCGCAGGCTGCGCGGTTTTTATTCCGCGGACAAAGAAGAACTGGCCGTGGACCCGCCAGACCCCGCTCCCGGCCCCGAGCCGCAGCTGGAATCAGCCGAACGCAGCAAGGCTTTTGCAAGCGCCATAGAAGGGCTTGAGCCGCAGGACCGGGCGATACTGCTGCTGAGGGAACTTGACGGGCGGAGCTACACGGATATCGCCGAAATACTCTCCATACCCGAGGGGACGGTGCGGTCCAGGCTTTTCCGGGCGCGCGACAGGCTGCGCGCGTCCCTGCGCGGTTTTCTGGAGGAAAAATGACGCACGAGGAAATAAAAGAATCGCTTTCCGCGTATTCCGACGGGCAGCTCGGGCCGGAACAGGCGGGCGAGATAGCCGCGCATCTTTCCGGCTGTACCGGCTGCAGCGCCGCGCTGCGCGAACTTGGCGGGCTTTCGGCGGGGGTAAAGCAGGCGCTTTCCGCTTCGGCGCCGGCCGCCATGAAGGAACGCGTACTGGCAGGGGCCCGGGTGAAAAAGCCGCTGCTGCGGCCCGCCGCGCTCCTGGCCGGAGCGCTGGCCGCCCTGATCTTCGCGCTGCTGGCCGGCGTGGCGGCAAAACGCTTTATGCCGGCGATGTTCGCCCAGGTGCAGGGCATGATAAACGGCGCCGCCGGCGCCTTGGGCGGCGGCAAGTAAGGACGCCGGGGCAAAGCAGGGAACTTTTTCCGGATTACCGTGTCTCTTTATGTGAAGGCGGCATAAGGAGGCAATATGAAATTCCGGAAACTATTGAAGCGCGCTGGGCAGAATACCGTGGAGTACCTGCTGATGCTTGCGGTGGTGGTGGGCGTAGTGCTGGTGGCCGGGGCGGCGCTCAAGAAATATATGCCGTCCCTGATGGCGCAGGTATCTGAAAAGATATCTATCAGCGCCGACCAGCTCGGCAGCGGGGGCAATTAGGCCCTGGCGAGCCGGGGCGCGGAAGAAATGAAGCCGGGATGCAAAGGAACATTAATGGAAAATACCGCCGATACTCTGGCGATACGCCCCGAGAGCAAAGGGGATATCGACGCTATCAGGAAGCTTAACAAGAAGGCCTTTAAAGGCAACAACGAGTCCAAGTTGATCGACGCGCTGCGCGAGTCGGATATATTCGTCCCCGCCCTTTCGCTGGTGGCGGAAAAGGGCGGGAAGATAGTCGGGCATATCCTGTTCACGCCGGTGGAAATAAAGGACGCGAACAGCGCGGCGCCGGCCCTGGCGCTGGCGCCGATGGCGGTGCTGCCGGAATTCCAGGAGCAGGGCATAGGCACGGCGCTGGTAAAGCGCGGCCTGGAAGAATGCAGAAAGCTGGGTCACAAAATAGTCGTGGTAGTAGGTCACCCTGAATATTACCCGCGCTTCGGCTTTAGCAAAGCCGGGGAGAAAGGTCTGACCCTGCCTTTCGAGGCTCCGCCCGAAGTCTTCATGGTCCTTGAGTTGACCCCGGGCGCCTTAGCCGGAGTCAGCGGGATGATAGAATATCCGCGGGAATTCGACGCGGTCACCTGACCCGGAAGAGGACTGTCCGTTTCCCGGGTCCGTTATGCCGGCCGGGGGGGTGGTGGCGGGGGGGGCGGGTTCATGGGGCGCTGCGCGGATTCGGCAATGCGCTTGTTCACCTCGGCCATGAGCGCCTCCGGGTGAGTTGGCTTTTTCAGCACGGACACCTTGACCATGGCGGCCAGGTTGCCGATGGTTTCCGGCTTGCCGGTGGAGAAGATTATCGGCACCATGTCGTTGGCGGCGCGCAAAGTCTCGTAGACGAAGAGCCCGCCGCCGCCGGGGACGTTCAGGTCCTGCAGGATCACATCGGCCTTGAACTCCTGCTGTATCGCAATCGCGCCGGGCGCGGTATCGGCCGTCTTCACTTCGAAGCCGAAATCCTCGAAAAATTCCTTGGAGAAATCCAGTATCGCCTGGATGTCGTCAACCACAAGTATTTTAGACATATCTATTCCCCTGAAAGCTTAACGGTTATCCAACTCTTAAATATTACAAAAAAAGAGGGCGGGGCTTTCGGCCCCGCCCTCTTTGTCGGTTCATTGTTAAGGCTTACACAATGCCCTGGGCCATCATGGCGTCGGCTACTTTCTTGAAGCCGGCGCAGTTGGCGCCCAGTACGTAGTTGCCGGGCTGGCCCGCTTCGTTGGCGGCGGTCACGCAGGCGTTATGGATGTTGACCATAATGCCGTGCAGATGCTTGTCCACTTCTTCGCGGCTCCAGCTCATGCGCATGCTGTTCTGGCTCATCTCGAGGCCCGAGGTGGCCACGCCGCCGGCGTTGGAGGCCTTGCCGGGGGCAAAGAGCACCTTCGCGTTCTGGAACACGGTGACGGCTTCGGGCGTGCAGGGCATGTTGGCCCCTTCGGTCACGCACATCACGCCGTTCTTCACCAGGTTATTGGCGTCTTCCTCGTTAAGCTCGTTCTGCGTGGCGCAGGGCAGCGCGACGTCCACTTTCACTTCCCACGGGCGCTTGCCCGCGTGGAACTTGGCGCCGAACTTCTCCGCGTACGGGGCCACAACGTCCTGGCCGCTGGCGCGCAGGTGAAGCATATATTCCCACTTCTCTCCCTTGATGCCTTCCGCGTCGTAAATGTAGCCGTCGGGGCCTGAGATGGTCACCACTTTGCCGCCCAGGTCGTTGACCTTCTGCACGGCGCCCCAGGCCACGTTGCCGAAGCCGGAGACGGCCACAGTCTTGCCCTTGAAGCTGGTGCCCTTGGTCTTAAGCTGCTCTTCCGCGAAGTACACCACGCCGAAGCCGGTGGCTTCGGGGCGTATCAGGGAGCCGCCCCAGGTGATGCCCTTGCCGGTCAGCACGCCGGTGAATTCGTTCTTCAGGCGCTTGTACTGGCCGAACAGGTAGCCGATCTCGCGGCCGCCCACGCCGATGTCGCCGGCCGGCACGTCGGTGTCGGGGCCGATGTGGCGGAACAGCTCGGTCATGAAGCTCTGGCAGAAGCGCATCACTTCAGCGTCGCTCTTGCCTTTCGGGTCGAAATCGCAGCCGCCCTTGCCGCCGCCCATGGGCAGCGTGGTCAGGGCGTTCTTGAAGATCTGCTCGAAGCCCAGGAACTTGAGGATGCTGGCGTTAACGGAGGGGTGGAAGCGCAGGCCGCCCTTGTACGGGCCGATGGCGCTGTTGAACTCGAAGCGGAAGCCGCGGTTCACCTGGACCTCGCCCTTGTCGTCGGTCCACGGCACGCGGAAGGTGATGGAGCGCTCGGGCTCCACTATTCTGTCGAGGATCTTGGCCTTCACGTATTCGGGGTGCTTTTCCAGCACCGGGGTAAGGGTCTCGAGGACTTCCTTGACCGCCTGATGGAATTCTTTCTCGCCGGGGTTCTTGGCGATAACGTTCGCCAGTACGCCGTTGACATAGTCATGAACGGACTTTTTGCCTTTCTCCGCTACAGCTGTTTTGGACATAAGTTCCTTCCTTGAGTTTGATTTTTCGGTTAGGTGTTCGGAACTACAGAACATCACTGAAAGCTATAAACTAATATTACAAACCTAAATCAGCATTGTCAACACAGCGCCGTTACGAAGAAAACGGTGCCCGCAAAGGGAAAAACCGTGTTCTGCGTGGGGGAATTTAGAAACCCCTTTTTCTTTTGATAGAATAGTATGTTCATAAATATATAAATTCGGGACCGCAAGCTTTCTTTCAGGAGATACTATGAAAATAGGCGTACCCGCAGAGATAAGCGAAGGCGAAAGCCGCGTGGCTATAGCGCCGGAAACCGTGGCCGAGCTTAAGAAGCTCGGCGTGGAATTCCTGGTGGAGGCCGGCGCCGGCGCCGCCGCCAACATGTCCGACGAAGATTTTAAAAAGGCCGGCGCGGAGCTGACCTCCGACGTGAAGGCCATCTGGGCCGGCACCGACCTGGTGCTGAAGGTGCGCCCGCCCGCCATGAACAAGAAGCTGGGCGCGCACGAAGCCGACCTCCTGAAAGAAGGCGGCGCGGTGGTCAGCTTCATCTACCCCGCGCGCAATAAAGAGCTGCTGGAGAAACTGGCGGCACGCAAGGCCACCGTGCTCGCCATGGACATGATCCCGCGCATCTCCCGCGCGCAGAAGATGGACGCGCTGAGCTCGATGGCCAATATCGCCGGCTACCGCGCCGTGGTGGAAGCGGCCAACCTCTTCGGAAGATTTTTCACCGGCCAGATAACCGCCGCCGGGCGCGTGCCGCCCGCCAGGGTGATGGTAATAGGCGCCGGCGTGGCGGGCCTTGCCGCCATCGGCGCCGCAAAAGGTTTGGGCGCCGTGGTGCGCGCCTTCGACACCCGCCCCGAGGTGAAGGACCAGGTAAAAAGCATGGGCGCGGAATTCCTGGAAGTGGATATGAAGGAAGACGGCACGGGCACCGGCGGCTACGCCAAGGTGATGAGCCCGGAATTCATAAAGGCCGAGATGGCCCTGTTCAAAAAGCAGGCCGCCGAAGTGGACATCATCATCACCACCGCGCTGGTCCCCGGCGCCAAGGCCCCCATCCTTATAACTAAAGAGCACGTGGAAGCCATGAAGCCCGGTTCTATAATAGTGGACATGGCCGCCGAGCAGGGCGGCAACTGCGAGCTGACGAAGCCCGGCACGGTGACCGACGTCAGCGGCGTGAAGATCATAGGCTACACCGAACTGGCCTCGCGCCTGCCAAACCAGGCCAGCAAGCTTTACGGCACCAACCTGGCGCACCTGCTCAAGCAGATGGAGATCCAGAAAGGCCTGAACATCAACCTGGAGGACGAAGTGGTACGCGGCGCGCTGGTGGCGCACCAGGGAAATATTACCTGGCCGCCGCCCAAGCCGAAGACCGACCCCTCCGCCGTGGCCAAGGCCCAGGCCTGCCCGCCCAGGCCGGCGGCCTCCGCCGAAAAGCCCAAGGAAAAGCCCGCCTGCGCGCGCAACGCGGTGTTCGGCCTGGCTGCGGCCGCCGCGCTGCTGGCCGTGGGGCTGTACGCCCCGCCGGCCTTCATGGCGCATTTCACGGTGTTCGTGCTGGCCATCTTCGTGGGCTACATGGTGGTGTGGAACGTGACCCCGGCCCTGCACACCCCGCTGATGAGCGTGACCAACGCCATAAGCGGCATCATCGTGATAGGCGCGATCCTGCAGATCTCGGGGCCCGGCTGGACCTCGTGGGCGGCCACGGCCGCCGTGCTGCTCGCCTCGATCAATATCTTCGGCGGGTTCCTGGTGACGCGCCGCATGCTCAAGATGTTCCGCAAGTAAGGGAAAAACCATGGAAAATACAATTCAACAGAGCGGCCTGCTGATAGTGGCCTACATCGTGGCCAGCGTCCTGTTCATCATGAGCCTGGGCGGCCTCAGCAACCCCGAGACGTCCCGCCGAGGCAACTGGTTCGGCATCACAGGCATGGCTATAGCGATCGTGGCCACTTTCTTCCACCCGCAGGTCAGCTCCTGCGGCTACGGCCCGATCATCGCGATGGTGGCCATCGGCGGCGCCATCGGTTCGGTGGTGGCGGCGAAGATCGCCATGACGGCCATGCCGCAGTTGGTGGCGGGCTTCCACAGTTTCGTCGGGCTGGCGGCCGTGCTGGTGGGCGTCAACAGCTACATGGCCGGCGCCGGCATGACGGGGGCCGCGCGCGCCATCCACGAGACCGAGGTCTTCCTGGGCGTGTTCATCGGCGCGGTGACCTTCGCCGGGTCGGTGGTGGCTTTCGGGAAACTGCAGGCCCTCATCCGCAGCAAGCCCCTGCTGCTGCCCGGCCGGCACCTGCTAAATATCGCCATGGTGCTCGCCACGGTTTACTGCGGCTACCTGTTCTTCGGCGTGGAGAACCTGCTGGCGCAGGGCATCCCCGCGCTGGTGGTCATGGCGCTGATCGCGTGCGTGCTGGGCGTGCACCTGGTGATGAGCATCGGCGGGGCGGACATGCCCGTGGTGGTTTCCATGCTCAACAGCTATTCCGGCTGGGCCGCCGCGGCCACCGGCTTCCTGCTGGAGAACGACCTGCTGATAATCACCGGCGCGCTGGTAGGCTCGAGCGGCGCCATCCTCAGCTACATCATGTGCAAGGCCATGAACCGCTCTCTCGTCAACGTGATCTTCGGCGGCTTCGGCGCCGACGAGGGCAAGGCCGCCGCGCCGGGCTCGGAGGCGGCCGGCGAGGTGGTGGCCACGACCGTGGAGGAAGTGGCCTGCATGCTCCAGGACGCCAAGAACGTGATAGTGATCCCCGGCTACGGCATGGCCGTGGCCCGCGCCCAGCATCCCATCAAGGAAATTTCCGACAAGCTGCGCGCCTCCGGCGTGAACGTGCGCTTCGCCATCCACCCGGTGGCGGGGCGCCTGCCCGGCCACATGAACGTGCTGCTGGCCGAGGCCAGCGTGCCTTACGACATAGTGCTGGAGATGGACGAGATAAACAAGGATTTCCCCGGGACGGACGTGGCGCTGGTGATAGGCGCCAACGACATCGTGAACCCGGGCGCGCTCGAAGACCCGTCGAGCCCGATCTACGGCATGCCCGTGCTGGAGACCTGGAAGGCCAGGACCACGGTGGTGCTCAAGCGCAGCATGGCGGCGGGCTACGCCGGGGTGGAGAACCCGCTGTTCTATAAAGAGAACACGCGCATGCTGTTCGGCGACGCCAAGAAGAGCGTGGACGCCATCCTGGCCAGGCTGCAGTAATTCGCGCCGACTCCCGCGCGGTTGCGGCGACTGCGCCGCTTTCGTGAACCTGATGAAATACGTCTACCCGCTGCTGGCGGCTTTTCTTTTCGCGATCTCCGTGCCTCTCGGCAAGAAGCTCCTCGACGGGCTGCGCCCGCTGGAACTTTCGTCGCTCTGCTACCTGGGCAGCGGTCTGGGGCTGCTGGCGTGGCGCGCCCTCGTCAGCGGGAAGGGTTCGGAGGCCCCGCTGGAAAAGCGCGACCTCCCTTACGTAGCCGGCTTCGTGCTGTCCGGCGGAGTGCTGGCGCCGCTGCTGCTCTTCAGCGGGCTGCTCCTTACCGCCTCTTCCTCGGCCTCCATGCTGCTCAATTTCGAACTGCTGTTCACTTCCCTGATAGCGGTGCTGGTATTCCGCGAGCCGGGCGGGGCCCGGTTCTGGACCGCCGCCGCGTTCATAACCGCGGGCGGCTTCGCCCTGTCCATGGACGGCGGCGGCGTCCGCCCGGGGCTGGGCGCCCTGCTGGTGCTGACCTCCAGCCTTATGTGGGGGGTGGATAATAACCTGACCGCGCGCGTTTCCATGAAGGACCCCGTAACGCTGGCCGCCATAAAGGGCCTGGCCGGCGGGCTGGTGAACGGGCTGCTCGCGTTTTTCACCTATCAATCCCTGCCGCCGCTGAAGTGGGCCGGCGCCGCCCTGCTGCTGGGCTTCGCCAGCTACGGCCTCAGCCTGGTGCTTTTCATACTCGGCATGCGCGCGCTGGGTGCTTCCAGGGCCGGGGCCTTTTTCGGGAGCTACCCGTTCATCGGGGCGGCGGTCAGCGTGCTGCTGCTGGGCGAGCCCGTTACGCCCGGGCTCTTGTGGGCGGGCGGGCTGATGCTGACGGCTTTCCTGCTGCTGGCGGCCGAAAGCCACCGGCACGGTCATCATCACGAGCCGCTGGCGCACGAGCACAGCCATGATCACGGCGACGGCCATCACGGGCACCGGCACGAGCCGCCGCCGGCGGGGCTCCATTCGCACGCGCATGAGCATGAGCCGCTGGAACACGAGCATCCCCATCACCCGGACGAGCATCACAGGCACGCGCATTGAATCCGCGCTTAAAGCCTGTTTTCCGCGTACGATGTGACTTGCGTTACAATAATATCCTATACTATAAATAGTGTGAAACAGGCGCTATGAAAAAGACGACTTTTGTCTGCGCGGCTGCGCTTATCTTTTTATCGCTCCCTCTTTTTGCGGCCGAGTTCAGCGACAAGGACGGCATTGTAGCCGTCGATCTCCCTTCAGGCTGGGCGAAGGGGAAAAGTGACGACCCGCTCGTCACGCTGAAGCTTGAGAAGGGGAAGGCTTTCTGCGAGTTCTCCAAACAGGACTCGGAGCTGAGCGATTATTACCTGAAGGCGCGCGTAAAAGAACACGTCGAGTCCCTGCGCGGCAAGGGGGCCTCCCCCAGCGAGATCAAGCCGCTCAGCCTGCACGGGGTTTCCACCGCGTATTATATTTCCTACGAGCTGGGCGGCGCTCCCAACGGGGTGGCTTTCGTCACCTACAACGGCGCCTCTTACTCCGTTTCCGGCAACGGCATGCAGGAAGGTGATTTCCGCGGCATGCTGGCCACCGTGCGCAAGCCGGGGGAAAAGATAGAACTTCCCAAAAAGCCCAAGGTGGTCCGCAAGAAAGAGCGCGACGCGGATGAAGAGGAACAGCGCGCGGAGCGGGCCAGGATAGACGCCGAGCAGGCCAAGATAGACGCCGTGGTCTCCAGCGCCGCGGCCATAGCCGCCTCCCTGCCGGA